>Ga0206130_10000983_pt1 | contig 43794 bp, 34 predicted proteins | sample Helgoland_Spring_9_FD_148637 | JGI IMG/M metagenome (GOLD analysis project Ga0206130, IMG submission 148637) | Pelagic subsurface seawater microbial communities from Kabeltonne, Helgoland, North Sea - Helgoland_Spring_Bloom_20160512_1 | ecosystem: Environmental > Aquatic > Marine > Epipelagic ...
GGTCCAATTGTATCTTATTGACCAGACTATTGAAGAAAGGATATTCTTGAAATCAATGAATTCAAACAAGATCATTTATGGGCGGGAAAACTAAAAACGACATGCCAACAAAACCTATACGCAATGCCCTTCGGGACACTGCGCATAGCTAAAACGTTGTGCTTCATTATAACTAACCAATAAACAATGATAAAATTCTTTCGGAAAATTCGCCAAAAACTACTTACTGAAAATAAATTAAGTAAGTATTTAATTTATGCAATTGGGGAAATCATTTTGGTCGTTATTGGAATTCTAATTGCGCTACAAATCAATAATTGGAACACCCAAAGAATAGAGGTAAATTCCGATTATCAATTAGTTAATGCCTTAATTACAGATTTAAAATTAAAAAATAAAGAAGTCCTTTCTGATCTGGATTATGGTAAATCAATGATTCAAAACACTGAAAACATAATTAATTATTGGTCAAAGACTAATAAAATTGACACATTAAATCTAAAATATTCAATCAATAAACTTGGAGAGGATAGTTGGTTTTACAATGAAAAATCACCTGTTTTAGATGGATTAACGAATTCTGATCTATGGAAACGATTACCAGATAGTTTAATAAGGCAGATAGATAATGTTTATAGAGTTGAATTAGCACGTGTAAAAACTTCCTTTGAAAAATCTGTTGAATACGCGACCCACTGCAAGTTAAACTTTCTTATTCCAAATGGGCTTACTAATCCTAACATAAAAACATTAGAAGTTTTTTCAATCGTGTCTAAAAATGATAAAGAATTTATTTCTAACCTAGAAGTATTTAGAGGAGGTGTTTTTCGCTTAAATGGAACATTTGGAAACACTTCAAAATCTATTGATGAATTGATTAAAAATTTGAATATTTATCAATCTGAAGAAAAAAAATGACGAAACCACAACAACGTATATGGTTCGTTGCGTCTGATTTTCCTTTGGAAAATCCTAGCTTCTGAACTTAGGATCAGGGTTTATTCGCTAAATTAGTGACTCGCAACGAAACCATATACAAAACCGTTATGTGTAACAAAAAAGAAGTAAATGAAACCAAATTTAGTATTACTATTCACCTTAGGTCTTGCCCAACTGATTTTAGGCTGTTCTCAACTGGAAAAGTCTAAAACAGAACAAAAGGAATCAGAAACGAATATTGAACTAAAAGACAATTGGTACTACATTAACGGAGAAAAATTTTTCATTAAAGCAATCGGATACGAAATAGGTGCAAGGCCAGGACAGCATCCTTATGAAGATGAAAAGAAAGATCATTTGGAGTTAATGAAATTTGATCTCGAGAACATTAAAAAAGGCGGTTATAATACGATAAGAACTTGGAGTCAATTTTCTGAAGCACAATTAAAACTTGTACAAGAATCTGGTTTAAAACTTATTATGGGACTAGAAGTTAATCCAGAAGAAGATTATAGGGATCCTAAATTCATAAATCATTGCAAGATACAGCTTGAAAATATTTTAAAATATGCACCAAAATATGATTGCATAATTACGTATTTAGTTATTAACGAACCTCAAACTGATCATATTCATAAGGTTTCTGCCAAAGCGTTTAAAGACTTGATGAAAATGATGGTAGATAAGATTCATGAGAATCATCCTAATGTACCAGTAACACTCTCAGCAAATGCTATGATTAGTGATTATATGGATGAAAGTATGTATGATGTATACGCTTATAATTGTTATGGCTACAATGAAGGTCAAACAGCAACAATGGGATTTAGAGATTATATTAAAGGTTTAAATGATTTAAACGGATTAGATAAACCATTTATAATTACTGAATTTGGACATTCAGTATCACCAAAAGGAGGCTTTGGTAGTTTTGGCTCACGAACCTTAAATGAACAAAGTGAAGGTCTTATCTCAAATTATAGAGATCTTATGGATGCAGGAGCTTTAGGAATGTGCCCTTTTTATTATGCTGATGGATGGTGGAAAGGTGGCGAAAAAAGCATACACAACAAAGAGCAACCAGAAGAATGGTTTGGTTTCTGGGGTTATAAAGATATAAACGATAAATATGGCTCACCACGTCCAGTTTGGTTTGCAATACGCGATTATATGAAAGGACTTATTATAAGCCCTAAAAACAAAACAGTACACACCAATACAACTATACCTTTAGAGTTTTATAATGATAAGAGTATTAAAAAAATTATTGTGAAATGTCGTGACGAAATTATCTATTCTAAAAACATAATAAGCGAAGGTTATTTTACAGACCAACTAACAATTAATCCAGTTGGAATAGAAGCAATAGAGCTTGCTTTTGAGTTTTTTGATAGTGAAGATAACATTGTTAAAAACGAATCTATTATAATTTTGGCTTCTAAAACAGCTATTGAATTACCTAAATTAACTATAGAAGTAACACCTGAAAATGATTTAAACGACGTAAATGTTGGAAGCATTAAAACAAAAATAGAAACCAATGAAAATTTCAGATTGATTGGTGATTTAATAGTTAGCTATAATACACATCTTGGATGGGACGTAGGTCCACAGGAATCTGTTTCTATTAATGATCAAATGGATAAAAAAGTAATTACTTCTGAAAATTTCTTTAATATTCCTGACAATAGCTGGGTTGTAAATGCATCTGCAGGAATATCTGTTAGATATGGTAAATTCACCTTTAAAATTCACGACCAAAAATTAATTTACAGAGGTGATTGGGCTAAAGAAATTAGTCGATAGTATGGAAGAGCACAATAATTTTATTCGTCAAGCTTAAAAGTACTGACTATTCACTTTGGTATTCGAAAATTCGGCATCTTAGTTAGTTAATATTACAGTTCAATCTTCGCATTATGCCCAAGTGTAAAAACCGTAACACAAGGTAACAAAACATACTACTCAAATGCCTATAAACAAAGGGCTTACAGAATGAGACGTAACGTTACGTCTGAATCAATACCACTAGCAATAGACGAAAATGCCCCTACTGAATTTGAGTATACTAAATTAATTCTCCAACACAGAGATATGCAATTTCTTATTATTCAGTTTTAGCTCAGAACCTCCTTTTTCTATAATTTCCTCTTGCTTAGTCTCGTCTAGTACCTGTTTCATATAAGCATCTACCTGCTCAGTAGTTACGGTAACCTTGGCCCCTTCTTGCATAGCTTCAGTAGCATAACTCTCAAGCAATTTATCTAGTTGCTGCTTCATTAGGTGCTCAGTAGCAAAAGCCTCAAGACCCATTATTTTATCTCCAGATACTATTACAAAACCAAGAAGATTTTCTACCGCTTTGAGCTTAGGCAGGTAATACTCCTTGTAGTCACCCATAGTTTTCATATAATCCTCAGATTTTTTAATGTCTTTAAAAGACGAAGTAGAAGAACTCACCCCAGCCTTGCCGTGAGCCTCGTCTACTTTAGCCCATACTTGACTTTGGTTTTTATCTACCACTACTTTCTTTCGCACTTGGTTTCCAGCTATGCCGTAGTATCCGTTAAATTTAGTTCCGTCACTACCTTGGCTCCATCTATGATGCTCTACACAAAATACTTTTACTTGCACATCCTTGGCTCCCGGAGGTAAGATTAGCTCTTGGCCTATGGCTCTGTCTTGCTTCCCTCCTAGCACCACTTCTCCCGCCATTATATAGATAGTGTCTTTGCCTAGGTTGGATAGTTTTAGTGTATTTACGGTGCCACCAGTACTCAGCTCTCGTACTTCTATAGTTTGTTTTTCTAAGGCTTCCTTTAAGCTCACATAGTTGTTTTTTACTTTACTTTCTTCACTATACACCTCATTGCCTACTATCGGATAGATTCTCATATTCTTATACTCCCACAGATCCATTAGTTTTACTATAGAGTCATAAGCCACTTGCACCGCCATAGTAGGTGATGATGTGTATGAGTAGCTAGTGAGGTTCACCGCGTTATCTCTGTAGAAAGAGAGGTTCAGGTTTTCCTTGTTTAGTTGTGCCATAGACGTCGTTCCTTGAGCTACGACTAAGGTCATTATTAGATACTTTTTCATATTCTTTATTTTCTTTTTGCTTGCACTTTCATAGTTTCTATCACTTTATCACTGAAGGATTCTTCCCCGCTGTTATTTGCTTTTTCTGTGCGTATGTATACGTCCTTTTGCTTTACCAGCACATCGAGTCTATTCATATTGTACACTCTTTCTTGTTGTTTTATGAGCACAATACTTTTCTGCTCTTCCTTGGTTTTCTCTTGTAGCTCCTTTGGCAATTGTTCTTTAGGTAGTGTGTCTAGACTTACCTTTCCATCTATTATATCTTGCAGTAACTCATTACTCCCAAACCAATTACTTTTACCAGCAGAGGTCCAGTTATAGCTAGCTCTAGATGATGTAGCAGACGAAGAACTTTTGTCATATAGATTAAGCGACATTTCTTTTTTGGAGTTCATCACTTCTTTTTGAGCGGTATTTCCATAGTAGATCTTAGACTCATCTATGTATCTAGAGTAGTAGATTATACTGTCATCATACGGCGTATTATATACCACATCGGCAGCATTTTGACCTAGTTGCTGATACGTACCGTTGGTTAGTGTAGCTATTTTCTTAAAATGCGGTATGGCACTGCCACAAGAGCTCCCAAGTTTTATAGTATTGATTACGACATTTTTCTTATTGGCTTCCGCACACGACTCAGGATACTTCACTTCGTTATAGTTCATATGCGGCGGGCAGTCTCCTACCAAAAATATGGTTCTAAAAGTTTGCGGGTTTTGACTCCATGGCATCTTGTTCACTGCTTCATCTAGCGACTTATTTACGCTCTCTGGCTCATCGCCACCACCTTGGGCTTGTATCGCCAGTAGTTGGCTGTAGAGGCTATCTATATTATCTGTAAGCGGATAGGTCTTAGTCACAAATGCATCTCCCTTATCTCTATAAAAGACCAAGCCTAGTTTTACCTTGCTTACATCTTGAGCTTGTGATATGCCAGAGACGATATCCCATATTTTTTCTTTTGCGGTAGCTATGAGCCCATTCATACTGCCTGTAGCATCTAAGCAGAATACGAGTTCATATTCTTGCTTTTCTACTTCACTTACTTTTGGCGGTGCATTCAGAATAGATGCTTGGAGCGGTGGCACGGATGTGTGAGGAGATTGAGCCTGGGTGCACCTTACGAATAGGAGGCACAAAACGGTGATTTGCAATACTTTTCTTTTCATGATTTTATGTTGTTTTTAAAGATTTAGGTTTTTAATATTCCCGTCTGGACTTATCAAGAAAAATACCTTTTCTGGCTTGTCACTTTTCACTTGTATGGGCTTAGGATCAGGCTTTTTTATAATAGCTAAATGAATCTGATACATCACCTGTATAGCGGGTTCTGTGATAGTAGGATTTACTACAAAATCAAATTCTTTGTCTATGACAGGTAAGTAGTGCCTTGTGACTTTTTTACTAGCATCATTATTCAAATTAAATTTTTGAGTAAAATAAGAGGTGCAAGAGAATGCAGTATAGCTAGCATATTTCTCTCCTGGGTATACTACATTAAAACCTTCAGCTAATGTTCTGTTATAGTCTTTTAGATCTATATCTCGTAACTTAGCGTATCTATTGAGCTGTAGCATGACCATACTATCTGCACTTTGGCGAAGCTCCGCTTTGATAGCACTCATATCGGTAACCACCGCATCGCTGCGTATATAGTCGTAGATGCCATTTGCAGTACACAGCGAAAAAATCTTATCTAGTTGCTCTAGGTTATCATATTCTATAATGATGTTTTTCTTTAACTCAAAACCCACTGGTTTCTCAGTAAATGTGTTTTTACTAAAGACTTTTTTCTCTAATACTTGATCGTATATAGGCACAAAAGAGATAATATCTACGTGCAAATTGAGCTTGCTACTTACGCCTTTAAGTCCTGTACGCACTGCCTCTATTTTCTGATTTATCAAATCATTGGCTACCGTCTCGTCTATTCCCTCTTGGGATAAACTGAAGATGGCCACATACGAATCTGGGGTAGCGTTGAACATTCCCTTGATGGTGATTACATTATTTTCGGTATAGTTTACAGGCACATTAATATTATCTGCACGCAGCACTATAGGAGCAGCAGAGCTATACGCCCAGTTACCCATTTTCAATTGTGCTACTGCAGCAAAAGCGGCTATACACAGTAGACTTGACATAATTATCTTTTTCATTTTCTCTCTTTATTTGCTTACAAAGTTGCTCGCAGAGAAACTGCCAAATGGCCAAAGTATGTGAATCTGCCTAGTGAATGTGTGAACGTGTTCCATATCTAAACAAACCTGCAAATACATGGCTATACATTGCTATTTTGAGGGACTTGGAGATGTATGAAGTAGTATATTCGTATACGATTGAGACTTAATAAGTACATATACACTTATACTCTAGCTGCAATAGCGGCTTGTTCCGTAGCTCATGCTCAGACTAAACAAAGCACTACTGCTCCTACTGCCGTTTCTATCATAAACCAAGCAAATAAGGAAGTTATAAAGAATCCTACAAATGCATATAAGCTAGCAAGCGAAGCACTGGAGCTAAGTCTAAGTAAGAAGGATAAAAAATCTGAAGCTCAAGCATATAACACACTAGGCACACTATATTATAACGCTGGAGACTATAGCAAGGCTATAACGTACTTTACCAAAGCACAAGAAATACATAAGGTGATAACGGACCCAAGAAATGAGGAGTACACACTAAAATACCTAGCAGAAAGCTACAATAAGCTAAACAAGAAAGATATAGCTAGTAGCTACTATGAAAAGGTAGAGAAATCATCAAATTCCTCTTCTAGAAAAACGGACTACAGACTGAAAAACTCTAAGATAAAGGGTGAAGAAGGCAAAACCAAAGAAGCAATAAACGATTTAGAAAACGAGCTAAAGTATAACAGAAAGCTAGATCCCAAGCAAAAAATAGATATCTACTTAGAGCTGGGCAACTTGTACATAGCAGATAATAAAACGCAGAAAGGAGTAGACAATATTAACCTAGCACTAAAACTATCTAATAATGCCCCTAATGATAGTATCGCCTCTACGTCACTAAGCTATGCTTGGAGTGTGTACGACAAGAATAATCTGACAGCTCAAAATTTTAACACACAAAAGTTAGCATTGGACACAGCTATCATTACAAATAACCTGGCTTTGGAAAACACGGCTAACTATAACCTGGGTCGCTCTTTTATGTATACTGATGCTAATAAAGCTGTGCCCTACTTCCAACGGAGTGAAGCCCTCACTAAAAATCAACCTAAGAAAATAGACCATATAAAAGCAGTAGAAAGCCTGTCTGAAGCATACGAAAGATCTGGTGAATACAAAAAAGCACTAGAGAAGTATAAAGAGTATATAGGTTTGGTAGATTCCATAAAGGAATCTGACATAGCAGGGAAATTGCAAAATGAGATTCTGACTAATAAGTACGATATACAGGAGTCTCGCATAAAAGAACTACTACTAAAGCAGATAGAAAAAGAGCAAGCAATACGCTCACAACGCAATACTATACTAGGTTTGATCTTTGGTATCTCTGCGTTTTTAATACTCACCTACTTTTTAGTAAAGAACATTCGTCAGAAGCAGCGAGCCAATACCATTATTCAATTGGCATCTCTTCGCAGTCAGATGAACCCACATTTCATCTTCAATTCGCTGAATTCTGTAAATGGTTTTATTAGTAATAATGAAGAGAGAAAAGCAAATCGATATATTTCAGATTTTTCTAAACTAATGCGTACCGTGCTCAACAATTCTAACAACCCGACTATAACACTGGCAGACGAAATAAAGTCTCTAGAGATCTATATGTCACTAGAGCATTCACGGTTCGAGGATAAATTTGATTACGAAATAGTAATAGACCAAGATCTTAATTCTGGAGAAATCGAAGTGCCGCCTATGCTCATACAACCTTATGTAGAAAATGCAGTATGGCACGGGCTTAGATATAGAGAAACAATTGGATTTCTATTACTACATATCGCTCAAAAAGGGAGCAAACTGATAGCCACCATAGAAGACAATGGTATCGGCAGAACCAAGTCGCAGAAACTAAAAACTGCACATCAGCAAGACTATAAAAGTACCGGCATAGCCAATACCAAAGAACGTATCCGTCTACTGAATAAACTGCACGGAGAAAACTTCTCAGTGGTAATCACCGATTTAGAAAAAGATGAAGTAGCGCAGGGTACTAGAGTAGAAATAGAAATGCCACTAAACACTAAAGTATATGCCTAAAAAACTACGTGTAATCATAGCCGACGACGAAAAGTCTAGTAGAGATATCATAGAAAACTATGTAACTAAGTACTGCCAAAATATAGAGATAGTAGCCAGAGCTAAAGATGCTAGAGAAGCAATAGAGTTAATAAATACGCACACTCCAGACCTCGTATTCTTAGATGTGGAAATGCCTTTTGGCAATGCTTTTGACGTACTAGAGCAGACAGAGGATGTCGATTACCAAACCATATTTATAACTGCGTATAGCGACTATGCTATAAAAGCACTCAACTACAGTGCAGCATACTATATACTAAAACCTATAAGTATAGACGAGCTAGTAGCAGCCGTAGAGAAAGTAAGAGCAGTACAAGAAGATGATAACCTGGCCCAGCTAAAAAAAGTACTCAAACTAAACTTAGGCAATGATGGCATACAACGTATAGTGCTTCCAAACCAACAGGGTTTTGAGATAGTACATGCAGATGATATAATTAGGATTTCGGGAAGTGGCAACTACTCTGATCTCTACCTAAAAAGTGGCGAGAAGAAAACCGTGAGCAAGATTTTAAAGTACTTCGAAAACCTACAAGAAAACACCAACTTCGTAAGGATACACAAGTCTCATATCATCAATACGGACCACATATCTGCGTATAAAAAAGGCAGAGGAGGCAGTGTAGTATTGAGCAATGGTAATGAAGTAGAAGTATCCGTAAGTATGAAAGGTGAGCTTATGAAAGTGTTGGGATTATAATAAAACAAATTCTTAGCACTAACTCAGAAAGCATTAGAGCTTATATCTATCGTTATGCATTGTTGGATTTTAATAAACTAATAGATACAGTAGCAAAATCGGAATTCGGAAATTTTCTAAACTTGTTCATATCCGGAATTAAACCTGCTTCCTTAATTATATCCAGGAACTCGTCTATTTCAAGTATATACTGATCTGAATATCCATGTGTCAAGTCATATGCAGTAGCGGCTGTTTTTCCCATATTTTGTGCAACTAAGTCTGGCTTCACAGTGTGTAGTTCAATCAGTAACAAGCCAAACTTCTCTACATAAGGAGTCCATTTCCCAATGTGTTCCTTCAATGATTCCGCGACCCGATTATTGTTGATTCTTTTGCCTTGGTAGGCATATGCACCACTAGATGAACTTACTCTTGATGAATTGGTCTGAGGATCTTTCCAAATTCTATTATGATCCAAAAAGGTTCTTACATTGAGTAATTCTTCTAACTTGATATCGTAATTTTCTTTCAGATCGTCAGCCAAAAGAGCAGGATTTCCAATATCCCCCCAGATAATTTTCGCCCATATATCCGCTTGAATGAGATTCGCTTTAGAAACTTTTAATGCAGCCTCATTATAGTCTACACCTATTATTTTCAAAGGGTATTCATCTAAAATAGTACCTCGATGTGTTTGACTTTCAATAACTGAAAACAAATGCTGAAGAAATGCACCGTTACCACAACCCATATCAAGTATCCCTTTAGGTTGTTCCTCGATTGGTTTATTGAAGAGATCAATGATGATTTCATCTACTACTTTAAAGTATGCACTATGAGCTCCCCCACTTCCCCAGATATTCATTTCTCTATCAACATGTATTTCCTCAGATCCTGTTGCTAAATTTTTGAGGATTAGTGGATCTCCAAAGATCAGATTGTCCAATTTTCTAAGCGTAGGAATGTAAGAAACTGTAACACCATATGCGCTTGCCCTTTTTGCAAAAAATAATCCAATATCTGTGAACACATAAGCACCATTTTTTTCGTCAAACCATCCAAGTTCAGTTAATATTTTGAGCAGTTTATCAAATTCTTGATGATTTTCATGAAATTCTTCTGGTCTGAATCTCGACTCCATAAAATATTTGTGAAACATACCTGTTATGCCTAGATTTACGAGCGTTGGACCTACAATTACACCTTCAATATGTGTTAAAATTTGTTCCTCAATATTTCTCCGAGTCTTCTCGTTAGATAATTTAATACCATAGTTATTTTTGTGTTTTTTGTAAATACTCTCCAGTTTCAGAAAGGGTTCGATTTCAAATTTTCTAGGATGGTAATCTTCGGACAGTTGAAGTAAGTCTGTGACATCCTCAAAGAGATAAAAATAATTGAACGCTATTTCTGATTCTTCATTGGTTTCATAACTAATTGCATTATTTTGATTATCAACATGCTGAATAAGCCACCCTTGAGAACAGAGTCCTCTTAAAGCAATGTTCAAATAACCTTCGTTGGCCTTGAATTTTGTAGTCAATTCTTTCAGCTCTACTTTCTTATTTTGTAGTAAGTAATCTGTTATACCATGTTTTTTTAAGGCGTAGGCAGTAGGTGAAATAACAATACCGTCAAGATGACGGAATAATTTGCTTCTTAAAGATTTCTTATGATCTGAGTTCATATTAAGTTATAATTCACAACACTTGTATATGTGAGCGGCACATTTACAAATGGCTATTTATTGTTCTCTATTCTACAAATTTACGTTTTTTATAAGAATATCGATAGGGCTTATTGGCTTCATGCAAATATGAATCGTATTGTCCCCAAACATCATACGACACACCTTTTTTTATTAGTGTGTGCTGTGAAGACACCAACATTTTAATTAATTTGACTACCTCTCTACAATGCTAGTATTGACAGTCGTTTGTAATTCAGAATTAAAATCGTAAGACACATCATTTAACTCTTTGTAAATAATAGAGACACTCCAATAATTCTCCATTGCTAGTAGACTCTTATCTAACCTTTAGTCTACAAATTTAGACCAATCAAATTTCTCAATTCGATAAATAACATTGAGTAGAGGGAATAATAATCAAATATTAATAATTTCATTAAGCCGTGCACTTTGATTCTGTAGTTTAGTATGTGAGATCTTTGCGTAGATCTGTGTGGTTTTAATATTCGTATGACCAAGCCAGTGACTTACAACCTCTATCGGTACGTCATTGTCTAACAAAATAGTAGTAGCACAGGTGTGTCTGGCGATGTGGTGAGTTAGGTTTTTGCCTAATCCGGCAAGATTGGCAAGGAACTTCAAGTAGCGGTTTACACATTGGTTGGTATAGATGGGTAAAACACAACCTTTTACTCTTCTGAAATTAGACCAATTGTACTTATCTATAATTGCCTTTGCAGGATTTAGTATTGGGATCTCTCTGCGTTCGCCGGTTTTAATCTGATCCACACGAATATGAGGTTCATTATTTATGATTTGAATGTGCTCTATTTTTAGTTCCATAGCATCACTAAATCTTAGTCCTGTGTAGCAGGAGAACATGAAAATATCTCGGATTTGAACTAAAATCTCATTATTAGTTAAATCTAGATTATTCAGTTTGTCCAATTCATTTTTTGTCAAGTACTCCCTTTTTGCCTGAGGGAATGATAGTTTAAAATTAGCATATGGGTTAAATGCTAACTTCCCTCTAGATATGGCATCACCAAAGACTGTTTTTACGCGTGTATGATGCTTGCTTATGGATGTAGTACTCAGCTTATCTCCTTTGTCGTTCCAAAAAACTTGTCTCAGATAGTCATCAAACTTAGCAATGACAGTTAAATCGAAATTTTCTATGTTTACTTCTTTAGCTCTATGATCAGACAGAAATGCAGCTAAATATTGGTGACTGGATAAATAAAGTCTTCTTGTTGCCTTTGACCACGATCCATCGGACACCTTCCTGGCTATTAGTTGTTCAAAATAATCAAGCAATACCTCTTGCGACTTCTTAGTGCCTATTAATTGAATTTTGATGTCTTTTGCTGTGTAGATAATGCCTGTTTCATCTAGACTATTTTTCACCCTATAGATTTTCATTTTTAGATTGGAAAGTTGTTGATTGAAGAGAGTGTTTTTGGTAAACTCTTCTTTTTGGGCATTCCAATCTGTATTTTTACAAGATAGACCTGTGGTGAATTCTGCTTTTGATCTATTAAATACAATTTGAGTATATATCTTAAAACCAGAGTTTGAACTTTTTACTGGTTTTAGATAGAACTTTATTGTCATTGTTTTTGGCAAAAATGTTTCAGGTGAAACATTTTTATTTTTTAGGTGAATCATAAGTGAAACATTTTGCGGTAAATGTAGATTCAAAATGAAATTAAACGGTAACACAAAAAGTATAACTTATTGACAATGAAATACTTTGAAGGGAGTTGAAAACCTTAGAAAGAAAAAAAGTGGAGAATATCGGATTCGAACCGATGACCTCTTGCATGCCATGCAAGCACTCTAGCCAACTGAGCTAATCCCCCAAATATAGTGCGAATATAGTAGAATGTTAAATTATTCGCACCTCATATTTGTACCCAACCTCTAGTAAATCAATATTCACAGAAAACTCAAAATATCTATTACCTTAGAACCGCACTAAAGTAACCTTATAGTTGTTTATACTATAAGTTTTATATATTCGCAATTATTATAAAATTAAATTTATGTTTAGACCCATATTAAGTCTTTTTTTAATCTGCTTATTGGCCATCACTGGTTTTGCTCAAACTACCGTAACTGGTCTAGTAACAGATAACCTAAAACAGCCCATAATAGGAGCTACCGTAGTAGAAAAAGGAACAAACAACGGACGAATAACCGACGAAAACGGTGCCTTCAACCTAACCATCGCTGATGTAAATACAGCTATATTAGTAGTCACATACTCTGGCTATGAGGACAATACAATTGCTCTTAAGGGTAAGACTAACATTACGGTTTTACTGAAAGACAACACCGAAGGTCTAGGCGAAGTGATGGTAGTAGGTTACGGTACGAGTACCAAAAAAGAATTTACAGGTGCAAGCTCTAATGTAGGTGGTGAGGAATTACAAAAGCTCAACATACCTAGAGTAGACCAGGCTCTGCAAGGACAGATAGCAGGTGTAACTATCAATACTAACTCTGGCTCACCAGGTGGTGGAGCTGCTATACGTATAAGAGGACTATCTACCTTTGGAGATAATGATCCGCTGATACTCGTAGACGGAGTAGTGTATGACAGTGAAGGACTTAACTCCCTAAACCCAAATGATATAGAAAGCGTAAACGTACTAAAAGATGCCACAGCTGGTATATACGGTGTACGTGCTGCTAATGGTGTAATACTTATAGAAACCAAAAAGGGCAGAGCCAATAGTAAACCTACTATTGAGCTAAGCACCTACTTTGGAGTGCAGCAAGCTGCCAGGAAACTAAGTTTACTGAATGCCACAGAATATGCAGTAATAAAGAATGAAACATTTGCTAATGGCGGTGATGCACTTCCTTTTAGTAATACTAGATTAGGAGACGGTACGGACTGGCAAGATGCAGTCTTTCAGAATGCAAACATTCAAAATTATAATGTAACCATAAGTGGTGGTAGCGAAAAAACTACGTATAGCATTGGCGGCAGTTACTTTAGCCAAGATGGTATAGTGGGTGGCGACAAGGCTAACTTTACTAGAATGAATGCTCGTGTCAACCTAAATACAGAGATGAGCAGTAGAATGCGTCTCAGCAGTGTCTTCTTATATACCAATGAAGAAAGAGATGCATTACCAGAAAATGGAATTGGTTCTGTTTTATATAATACGATTAATGCTTTCCCTACAGACCCCGTGCAAGAAGCCAACGGAACCTATTCTTACTTAGAAGAAGTAAGTGACATAATTAATCCCATTGCACAAATGCAAAATACGTATAACACTTCATACGTAGACAAATTTGTAGGTAAAGAAGAGATAGCCTTTGACATTACTAAGAACCTGACATTTACCAATAGATTCAGCTATAACTTTGCTTTAGTAGATCAAAAGGCATTTTCACCACTCGTGTGGTACGGACCGGGCAAAGCTCAAAACTCTGCTTTAAATGCTAATCTAGACCCTACACAAGTAGAAATAGCACCTGGCACGTTGATAGACAGAGGTGCTAGTGTATACGAGGCTCGAGCTACCTATAGTGACCTCAACTTTGAAAGTTATGTAAACCACGAATACACTTTTAGACTTATCCATCGTCTTAAAACTACTGCAGGTATTTCTGTATTCAGCAGAAATGGTAAAGGCTTAGGAGGTACCGCATTCAATATTCCAAACAACTCTATAGAGTACGCAGATATATCTGCTAATTTAGCTCCAGGTGGATTTTTAAATAATGCCAATTCATTTCAGTTTCAAGAAAGACTGCTTTCTACCTTTATTCGTACTGAGTACAGATATGGTACTAAGTACAATGGGTCATTCATACTTCGTAGAGACGGTTCTTCTAAATTTGGACCAAACAATAGATATGGAATCTTCCCTACTGTTTCTGGTAGCTGGATGTTTTCTGAAGAAGATTTTTATGGCCTCGACAAGATAAAATTTTTTAAAGTACGTATGAGTTATGGAATAAGCGGTAACGACCAGATTCCTAATTTCGCATACAGAGGATTACTAAACGGTGAAGGAGTATATGTATTTGATGATATAATAACCTCTGGAGCTGCAATAGGCAGAGCTGGGAATCCTGATTTGAAATGGGAAACCACTCGTCAATTTAACATTGGTACAGACCTAAAAGTAGGCAAGAGATTTGATCTTACCGCCAACTACTTTATAAAAAACACAAGAGACCTTCTCTTTCAACCAGACGTGTCTGGTGTGTTAGGTACAGCCGGCCCAGGCAGCTATCCTCCTATTATAAATGCGGGAGATGTAAGCAATAAAGGAGTAGAACTAGAACTTCGTTACTCTTCTGACTTTACTAAAAAACTACGTTGGAGTACAAGTTTAAATACTACTTACTTAAAAAATGAAGTATTAAAGACTCCAGACGGGGTTGAGTTCTTACCCGGGGCTAGTTTTGGTGTTGGAGGAAATATCGCTACTCGTTTCCAAGAAGGTTATGCCATTGGATATTTCATAGGATATGAAACAGACGGGGTATACCAAACACAAGCGGAGATAGATAACTCGTCTGTAGTTCAAGATGGAGCCAAGCCAGGAGACTTGAAATTTGTAGATCAAAATGGAGACGGGAAAATCAGTTTCAATGACGACAGTGATCAAAAAGAATTAGGCTCGGCTATTCCTACCTTTACCTTTGGATATAACGTAAATGTAAGCTATCAAGGGTTTGATTTCTCTGCAAATTTATATAGTGCTATTGGTCAAGAGATCATCAGAAACTACGAGAGACAGCAGCCTTATGCAAACCAACTTACGTATAATATAAATAGATGGACCGGTCCTGAAAGCACAAATGAAAACCCACGACTAACTACAGACCTAAACAGAAATACTATTTTCTCTGATTACTACGTAGAGAAAGGATCTTTTCTAAGATTTAAAAACATACAACTAGGCTACACCTTACCAAAAAGGATGCTTAGTAAATTAAAAATACAAAGCACCAGAATATACATAGCTGCGAACAACCTTCTTACTCTAACTAACTATCAAGGCTTCGATCCAGATTTAGGATCCTTTGGTGGTGCACTAGCTGCAGGAATAGATTACGGATTTTATCCGCAAGCGAGAACTTTCATGACTGGATTAGCTATTAAATTTTAAATAAAATGAAAAAGACAACTATACAATTAACATCAATATGTCTTACGCTAGCAGCACTTTTTGCTAGTTGCGAAAAGTTTTTGGATTTAAACCCTCTATATACACAGGATGCTGAAAACTATTTTGAAACACCTGTAGATTACGATCGTGCACTTATTGGGGCCTACGATTTACTTCAATCTTCGTTTATCACTGTATGGATAGGTGAGATAGCAAGTGACAACTCCATAGCAGGTGGTGAGAGTGTCACGGATACAGAAGGTCTGCATGAAATAGATAACATGACACAAGACGCTGTAAACAATGAAATACGTAGCGTTTTCAGATGGAATTATGCCGGTATTACTAGAGTTAATTATCTTCTTGAGAATAAGAATAAAATAGACTTCGAAGGGAAAGATAAGATTATAGCTCAGGCCTATTTTTTACGAGCATACTATTACTTTGAATTAGTCAAATATTTTGGTGATGTACCATTAGTAGTTGATAGAAGGCTAGGTGCAGACGAGGTTACTAAACTTACCAGAACTCCAAAAGGAGAAGTATATGCACAGATAGAAATCGACCTTAGAAATGCAGAAGCAGTGCTAGATTGGAGTGCCGCACAAAAGGGAAGAATAACTAAAGGTGCTTGTTTATCTTTACTAGGTAAAGTATTGCTTTATCAAAACAAATTTACAGAAGCAGCTACCGCACTAGACCGAGTAATAAGCGAAAACCAATACCAACTAATAGACGATTACACAAAGTTATTTTCAGTAGCAAACGAAGGAAACTCTGAAACTGTATTCGACGTGGAATATAGTGGTGCAGAAGGTGGCAGTTATGGCTGTCTAATCTGCTTAGAAGGCAATGCGGCTCCTGGTTTTCACGGGATAAGACAATACAATGGACCTGAGTATGGAGATGGCAACAGCTATAACCTACCAACCGAGAAACTATACAACTCATTTGCAGCTGGCGATATACGCAGAGAGGCTAGTGTGCTAGACATAGACGCATTTATCGCGGCACAACCAAACTCTGCCAATATCACCTATGCCGTAGGCGGTGGAGGACACACGGGATACTATAATAATAAGTATATAAAACGACAAGGTGAAATAGGTTTACCAGATAATGACTTAACTAGCCCAGTAAATTACAGAGTTATACGTTATGCTGATGTACTCTTGATGGCAGCAGAAGCACATAACAGAGCTATTCCTGCAAATGACGCTAAGGCAAGAGAGTATCTGAAACTAGTAAGAGACAGAGTAAATATGCCAGAAATAAACAGTGGAGGTACACAACTAACGCAAGATATATGGGCAGAAAGACAATATGAGCTTTCTGGCGAAGGACATAGATTCTTTGATTTGGTACGTACAGGTGAAGCAGCTAAAGAGATCCCAGGATTTGTAACTGGTAAGCATGAACTCTTCCCACTACCACAAGTAGAAATAGACCTAGCCGGAGGAAACTGGTCACAAAACGCAAATTATTAACATTTTAAAACAAACAATACAATGAAAAAAACAACATTATTATTTTTATCCCTTGCTCTTATTCTAGGAATATCGAGCTGTAAGGAAGATGAAACACCGACACTTGGAGAAGCACCTACAGAAGCAGATGCAGCATTTACATATGCTCCTACTGCAGCTAATGCAAACATTATTGACTACACCGCGACTAATGCAGGATTCACTTACAGCTGGGATTTTGATAACGGGACAAATGCTGCTACCAAAGAAGCTACTGCTGAATACCCAAACAAAGGAACATACACGGTTACTTTAACAGTATTTAATAGCGGAGGAAGTGCTAGCACATCTCAAGACATAATTATTGCAGATGATGATGCAAGCTTACTAAACAATCCATTGTACACCTTATTAACTGGTGGTACAGCTGGTAGTGGAAGCAAAACTTGGGTGATAGACTCTACTAGACAAGCTCACCTAGGAGTAGGACCAGTAGGCGGTACCTGGCCAGAATGGTGGGATGCTGATCCAGGTATTAAAGCAAATTCAGGATTATATAGTGACAAGTATACTTTTACATTGCAAGGTTTTAAATTTGATCAAATCACGAATGGTTCCGTATTTGTAAAAACGGGATCTCAAGGTCAATTCCCAGGAGCATACGAAAATTCAGATGATTATACTGCTCCGTTTTCGGATCAGTTAAATGAAAATTGGACTATTGTGGAGGGAGAAGACACAACTATTTCAATTTCCGGGAAAGCATTTTTAGGAATGTACACTGGTGTAAGAGAGTACAAAATAGTAACATTAAGTGAGAATGAACTTACCCTTAGATACGTAGACGCAGCAGATGAAACTACAGCATGGTACTTACGATTAGTGCCTGTAGACTTCCCGGTAGACGGTGGCGGAGGAGGCGGAGGAGATGATCCTACCTTTGGTGAAGGTGAATTACCTATGACTTTTGAATCTGTAGAGCCATTATGGGAAGCTTTCGGTAATAGCTCTTATGAGTATATTGCTAATCCAGACCCATCTGGGATCAATACAAGTTCAAGAGTTTTGCAAACTGTTCACGGAAATGAAACTTGGGCAGGATTATTCGTTAATCTAAAAGAACACCTAGACTTCACAAGTGGTGGAGCTACCATTACCTTGAAGGTTTGGGCTCCGGTTACAGGTGTTATGAGGATAAAACTTGAGAATATTGATAAAACTAGTGAGTTTATAGAAAAAGACGTAGATATCACTGCAGCAGAAGCTTGGACTGAAGTGAGTATTGATTTCTCTGAAGCAGAGCTAAACAAGTACGCACGATTAGTTCTATTCCCTGGGTGGGATGTTGCTGATGCAGGAACATTCTATATAGATGAAATAGAGCAGAAATAACCTTATACAATAACTATTAAGAGGGAGTTCTATCTGCGGATGGACTCCCCTTTCTAGGTAAAAACGCATATGAAAAGTAAGCTATTTGCCATAATACTATTCTCTCTTGCCTTGTGGGGATGCAAAGATGAAGAGCCTGCAGCTAGTTTACTACTGCCTTCCGCTCTTAATCTCGAGATCACTTTATCTGAAAATATAGAAGGACTAGTAGATGTAAAAGCTACAGCGAATGACGAAAACTTCTTTACTATTCGTTTTGAAGATGGAGATAATACAAGAGAAGTAGAGACTACCGATGGCAGAGCTCAACACCAATATACAAGCAGTGGTTTATATACTATTATTACAAAAGCACATGTTACAACAGCAGACTTTGTACAGCAAGAAGATACCGTCCGAATAACCATAGCATCTACCACGAACACTGATGGGGTACCCCTAAACGGATCTACCTCTCCTATGAATTACGAAGGTTACTCACTGGTATGGAGTGACGAATTTTCTGGCAATTCTCTCAATGAATCTGACTGGAACTATGAACTTGGAACCGGCAATAGTGGCTGGGGAAACAATGAGTTACAATACTACCAGAAAGAAAACACCTCCGTAAACAACGGCTTTCTAACTATAGAGGTAAAAGAACAAGCAGCAGGAAGCCAAATGTATACAAGCAGTAGACTTACTACACGCAATAAACAAAGTTTCAAATACGGAAGAATAGACATTAGAGGTGCTATGCCAAAAGGACAAGGACTATGGCCATCATTTTGGATGCTAGGTAGTAGTCATCGTTCTGTGGGATGGCCAGATTGTGGTGAGCTAGATATCATGGAAATGGTAGGAGGGTCATCAAATGGCAAATCTGATAGAGTTACACACGGAACTCTTCATTGGGACAACAATGGACAATATGCCTCTTATGGTGGCAAAACGACTACAAGCAAAAAAAATCTAAATCAAGAATTTCATGTGTACTCAGTTATTTGGGATAAGACAAGTGTAAAATGGTTACTGGATAACAGACAGTTTCACGAGACGGATATTACGCCTTCACAAATGTCAGAATTTCATGAAGAGTTCTTTTTCCTCTTCAATGTGGCTGTAGGCGGTAACTGGCCAGGAAGCCCCGATGCATCTACAACATTTCCGCAAAAAATGCATGTAGACTACGTGCGTGTGTTCCAGAAGTAAACAAGCTAAAGTCAGTATATAACCCAGTAAACAGTGAATCGAATATTTATTAACCTACTTCTTAGTTTAATTCTATTCGGATCTTGTGCTCGGCCTAAAAATAGCACCCTAGAGTCCGTCATACAAGACAACGTTCTATTAGTAGACGGCAAACCGTTCTTTATCAAAGGAATGAACTGGAGCTACTCTCCTATTGGCACTAATTATGAATATAGTCTTTGGCAACAGCCAGAAGAAACTACAAAAACTGCTCTAGACCAAGATATGGCAAGGTTAAGTAGTATCGGAGTAAATACTCTGAGGATATACACAGGCATACCAGCCAAATGGATAGAATACATATTTGACAACTATGGCATATACACAGTATTAAACCACTCATTTGGTCGCTATGGTATTATGGTAAATGGCACTTGGAATCCACATACTGATTACGGAGATGCTGCTTCCCAAAAAGTGCTTCTGCAGGAGGTACAAGAATTAGCAAAGAAGTATAAAAATACACGAGGACTTCTTATGTATCTCTTAGGTAATGAGAATAACTATGGTCTCTACTGGAAAGGTGGTGAAACAGAAAACATTCCAGAGCATAAGGATTATCTGGACGAAAGACCTCGAAACTTATACAGACTTTTTAATAGTGCGGCTCTTCAAATTAAAACCATAGACACTACTCACCGAGTAGCTATCTGCAACGGAGACCTTGGTTTCCTTGATCTTATAGTAAACGAATGTCCAGATGTAGATGTATTAGGCATCAATATTTATAGAGGCATATCTTTTACAGGTGCTTTTGATGAAGTAAAAGAAAAGTACAATAAGCCTGTGATGTTCACAGAGTTTGGTGCAGATGCGTTTAATAGTAAAACAAAAGAAGTAGATCAATCTTCTCAAGCAAAGTACCTACTTTCCAATTGGAAAGAAATCTATCAAAATGCTCCTGGACTAGGAAAAGCAGAAAACTGCATAGGTGGATTCACCTTTCAATGGAGTGATGGCTGGTGGAAAACAGGACAAACCACCAACTTAGACAAGCACGACAGCACTGCTTCTTGGTCCAATGGTGGCTATCGCTATGACTTCGTTAATGGGCAAAATAATATGAATGAGGAATGGTTTGGTGTCACTTCTAAAAGACCTACAAATACAGACCGTACTTACTCTGTAAATCCTAGAGCCGCTTTTTACTTGTTACAAGAAGTACATAAAATCAATCCATACAAGAAAAACCGTACACCAGAGAATCTTAATGATGAATTCTCTAAAATAAAATTAAACGAAGCTTTAGAAAAAGCTAAGTTAAATCCAAGATAAAAACTGAACACAACTTAATAAATGACAACTGAGGCAAGAGCTATGCGAGGAGACGAATCACCAACTGACATACAGCTGAATAGAGTAAAAATAGAAGGAGAATACTTCTTCCAAATAACAAATCATGATGCAATGAGACCCTTCTTCATGAGTGTTGTGAGTGATTCCAACCATTGGATGTTTATATCCAGTAACGGAGGACTTACCGCAGGACGTAAGAATGCTCAGTATGCCCTTTTCCCTTATTATACGGATGATAAGATTACGGAGGCCGCAGATATAACGGGTAGTAAGTCTATTTTTCAAGTAGAGAAAGAAGGCAAAACACACCTCTGGGAACCTTTCTCAGAGAGACAAGATGGCCTGTACAGCGTTGCGAGGAATCTGTACAAAAACACGTACGGCAACAAAGTACTTTTCGAAGAAGTTAATCACGACCTTGGCCTTACTTTTAGGTACCAATGGAATAACAGTGATATTTATGGATTTGTACGTAAATCAAATCTGATAAACAACACAACGAATGACATCAAAGTAAACGTTTTAGATGGCATTCAAAACATACTTCCAGATAGTGTTGCTAGTGACTTGCAGAACTCTACTAGTAACTTAGTAGATGCATATAAAAGAAGCGAGTTAGAAGAAAGTTCTGGATTGGGATTATTTGCCCTTAGTGCTATTATAGTAGATAAGGCTGAACCTAGTGAGGCCCTAAAAGCAAACATTGCTTGGTCTCTTGGATTGGACAATCCTACCTACCTCCTATCTTCTTTACAGCTCAAGAACTTCAGAAAAAGAATGGTTGTGACTTCCGAAATAGATATAAAAGCAGAAAAAGGTGCTTACTTATTATCTAAAGAAATTACGCTTAAAGCTGAGGAGACCAAAGACTGGATCATAGTTGCAGATGTAAATCAAGAACATTCTCGTATAGCTAAGTTAATAGATGCCATTAATAATGATAAGGACTTAGTTTCTAAGCTAAATGCAGATATAGAAAAAGGCACAAGCCAACTCATAGAAAAAAATGCTGGTTCGGATGGGCTTCAACTCACTGCAGACAAGCTTAGAGACACACGACACTTCTCGAACACCTTGTTCAACATTATGCGTGGTGGCATATTTGATCATAATTATCAAATAGAGAAATGGGACATTAATAATTATCTAGAGCAAGCCAACAAAGAGATATTCAATAAGAATAAAAATGTTCTGGATTCACTACCTGATGTTTTCACCTTTTTTGAGCTTAAAAAAGCAGTAAGCGAGGCTGGAGATAAAGACTTTAAACGGCTATGTATAGAGTACATGCCGCTTAAGTTTAGCAGAAGACACGGAGACCCAAGTAGACCTTGGAACAAGTTTTCAATAAATACTAGGAGTGGTCATGAAGGCACAAAAGTACTAGACTACGAAGGAAACTGGAGAGACATATTTCAAAACTGGGAAGCACTAGCTCAATCCTATCCTGCTTTCACAGAGAGCATGATACATAAGTTTTTGAACGCAACTACTTTTGAAGGATATAACCCGTATAGAGTTACAAAAAATGGATTTGACTGGGAAACAGTAGAGCCAGATAACCCTTGGTCATATATAGGTTACTGGGGAGATCATCAGATTATCTATTTACTAAAGCTACTAGAAACATCAGAAAAATATTACCCAGGTAAACTGGAGAAATACTTCACAGACGAGCGTTTTGTTTATGCTAATGTTCCATACAAAATAAAGAGCTATCAAGAAATTCTTGAGAACCCAAAAGATACTATCACTTTTGATGAAGAGCTAGACACCCAAATTAGAAAAGACAGGCTAGAATACGGAGCAGATGCAGGATTACTTCACGATGAAAACGAACAAATCTACAAAGCAAACTATATAGAAAAAATACTAACTACGGTCCTTTCTAAACTTTCTAACTTTATACCAGAAGGTGGAATATGGATGAATACACAACGTCCAGAATGGAATGATGCAAATAATGCTCTTGTAGGAAATGGTGTATCTATGGTGACGCTGTACTATCTAAGAAGATTCCTTCTCTTTTTTGAGAATCAAATAGAAAACACGGAAGAAGAGCGTGTAGCTTTATCCAATGAGCTCATTGTATTTTATAAACGAATACGTACTACTTTCGAAAAGCACCAATATATGCTAGATGGCGGTATTAATGACTCAGATAGACGTGTCATAATGGATTGCCTTGGAGAAGCTGGTAGTGATTATAGAAAGCATATTTACAAGCAATCTTTCTGGGGTAAGAAACGTACCGTTTCATTTAATGGATTAAAAAGGTTCACGAGTGCTACACTCAAATTCATAGACCACACAATAGCGGCTAATAAGCGTACAGACGGGTTGTATCACGCTTACAACCTAATGACCGTGGAGAATGATAAAGAAGTATCTATCTCATACCTCAGCGAAATGCTAGAAGGTCAGGTGGCTATTCTTAGTTCGGGTTACCTTTCTTCTAAAGAGGCTCTAGAAGTACTAAACTCACTGAAAGCTAGTGCTCTTTTCAGAGAAGACCAGTACAGTTATATCCTCTATCCAAACAAAGATCTTCCTGGATTTATGTTTAAAAACACAATCCCTGCAGATCAAGTAGCTAAATCAACTGTACTCCAAAAACTTATAAAAGAAGGAGACAAATCAGTTGTGGACCAAGACCTAAAAGGTGCTGTTCATTTCAATGGCAACTTCAAAAATGCCAATGATGTAAAAGATGCATTGGACAAATTATCTAGCTCAGAAAAAGATACCAAAGAGGTACTACAAATATTCGAAGGAGTATTCAATCATAAGGCATTTACTGGAAGGTCTGGAACATTCTTTGGCTATGAAGGCCTTGGATCTATCTATTGGCATATGGTTTCTAAGTTGCTGCTTGCAGTACAAGAGATTTGCCTAAAGGCGAATGAAGAAAAAGAAAGTGCAGAAGTAATAGGCAAATTATTGGAGCATTACTACGAGATAAATGCAGGAATAGGTGTGCACAAATCACCAGAGCTTTACGGAGCATTCCCTACAGATCCATACTCGCACACACCAGGAGGAAAAGGAGCTCAGCAGCCAGGTATGACTGGTCAAGTAAAAGAGGACGTCTTATCTAGATTTGGCGAGCTAGGTGTTTTTGTGAAAGATGCTAAGCTCTATTTTAATCCTTGTTTATTGAAAAAAGATGAGTTCACTATAAAGCCACGTGTATTCAATTATGTAGACATAAATTTACAAAACAACAAAGTAGAAATGGAAACTGGTTCAATTTGTTTCACCTATTGCCAAGTTCCTGTGATTTATACTATGGCTGACAGCAATAAGCTTGCTGTAAGCTATTCTGATGGAAGCATTAAAGATTTTGATAATCTAACACTAGATTCTGCAACTAGTTCTCAGATTTTTGAACGTATGGGTGAGGTACAGCAAATTACCATCCAACTAGATAAGTCAATTTTAAAATAGATTGAAAGTCAAGACATACATATTTAAAAAGCTTTGCTTTCTCCCAGTATTGATAGGAATATGTACATCTTGCAACAGCATACAAACCAAAAACGACACTGCATCTCAGATGACAACTAAAATAACAGCTTCTCAAATATTAGGAAATCCTGACTACCAAGCAATATGCTATGGTGGATACAGAGAAGATACACGAGACACCCAACCTACTATCCAACAGCTCAAAAATGATCTGAAGATATTATCTGCAATGGGAATCAAAGTACTACGTACGTATAACACGCAGCTGATGCAAGCGGCTAATTTGCTACAAGCCATCACCGAGATGAAGGAAGAAAATCCTGATTTCGAAATGTATGTCATGCTTGGCATCTGGATAGATTGTCAAAATGCATGGACGGACCAAACACCAAATCACGATATAGAAAACGAGGAGGCTAATGCTGCTGCTATAGTTCGTGCAACAGATTTAGCAAACAAGTATCCTGATGTTGTAAAAATACTTGCCGTAGGCAATGAAGCAATGGTAAAATGGGCCGCAAGTTATTTTGTACAACCCAATGTTATTCTAAAATGGGTAAACCACTTACAGGGTCTCAAAAAAGAGGGAATGCTAGACAAAGATCTTTGGATTACAAGTTCGGATAATTTTGCTTCTTGGGGCGGTGGAGATACACTCTATCACTGTGAGGACTTAGAAAACCTGATAAAAGCGGTAGACTATGTTTCCCTTCACACCTACCCTATGCACGACACCCATTATCACCCTGTGTTTTGGGGTAACTTTGAATCTGAACTTCACTTAGCAAAAGACACAGCGGTAAATCGTGCAATGACTCGAGCCATCATTTATGCTAAAAAGCAATATGCGAACTCTGTAGAATACATTCACAGCATAGATAAGACTAAACAAGTACACATAGGTGAAACAGGATGGGCTAGTGCCTCTGCTGGTCTCTATGGCAGTAACGGTTCCAAAGCATGTGATGAATACAAAGAAGGTATATACTACAAGATGATGAGAGATTGGACTAATGAAAAAGGCATCTCTTGTTTCTATTTTGAAGCATTCAATGAAAAGTGGAAAGACGCTCAAAATGCAGGTGGTTCTGAAAACCACTTTGGACTATTCAAGATAAATGGAGAAGCCAAGTATGCAGTTTGGGACTTTGTAAACCAAGGAGCACTTGACGGCCTAACCCGTAATGGAAATACTATAAAGAAAACATACAATGGAGATTTTAAAGCTTTGTTAGATGAAGTAGAACTCCTACACGTAAAACAATTGAAATAAAAAATGAAGAAAGCACTAACCATATTCACTTTGTCACTTTTACTAATGGCCTGTAATTCTGAAAAAAAACTAGAAGTAGCAGTATATCAAACATCAGCTAGCGGAGATCAACTCACCACTAAAACAGAGTTCAATCCTAGCGATTCAGCATCAAGCATTAAGATTCTTCCTGAGCAAAAATTCCAAACCATCACAGGTTTTGGTGGCTCGTTTACTCAGTCTAGTGCTCACTTGCTAAATGGCTTAAGCAAGGAAAAACGCAAAGAAGTAATAGATGCTTATTTCAGTGATGAAGGAGCTCGATACTCACTTACACGTACGCATATGAACTCGTGCGATTTTTCTACAGAACAATATTTTTATGCTCCTGTAGCAGATGATATGAACTTAGATAGCTTCTCCATAGAGCACGATAGAGGAGATATTATTCCTTTTATAAAAGAAGCGATGGCGGTATCATCAGATGGGTTCAACATTATAAGTTCACCGTGGACTGCCCCACCTTGGATGAAAGACAATAACCATCACGTAGGTGGCAAATTACTGCCAAAGTATTATGAGCCTTGGGCACTTTTTTATTCAAAATATCTAGATGCCTACAAAGCAGAAGGAATTGACATTTGGGGACTTACCGTAGTAAATGAGCCACACGGCAATGGGAATAACTGGGAGAGTATGCACTTCTCACCTAAGGAGATGACTGACTTTGTACGTGACTACATGGGACCACAGTTAGAAAAAGACGGACACGATGTTAAAATTTTAGGTTACGACCAAAACAGAGCAGGAATAAAAGAATGGGTAGATGAAATGTACAAAGACGAAGCATCATCTAAGTACTACAGCGGAACAGCTATACATTGGTATGAAAGTACGTATGAAGTATTCCCAGAAGATTTGCAGTACGCTCATAACAAAGCACCAAATAAGTACCTTATAGAAACAGAAGGTTGTGTGGACTCTGAAGTTCCTAAATGGAAGGACGATAATTGGTACTGGAGCAAAGAAGCTACAGACTGGGGTTGGGACTGGGCAACAGAAAAAGATAAATACCTTCACCCAAAATATGCTCCAGTAAATAGATATGCGAGAGACATCATAGGATGCTTAAATAATTGGGTAGACGGATGGATAGACTGGAATATGTTGCTAGACAAACAAGGTGGACCTAACTGGTTTAAAAACTGGTGTGTAGCACCAGTGCTGGTAGACACAGAAACAGACGAAGTGTACTACACTCCTATATACTATACGATGGCACATTTCAGCAAGTTCATACGCCCAGGAGCGTTACGGATAGGTATGGAGACTGATGACAAAGATCTACAAGCTACAGCAGCACAAAATCCAGATGGTACTATAGCCATAGTAGTTTTTAATGAAGACAATAGGGCTAAAAATTTTACCATAGAACTAAACGGAAGCAGTAAATCAATATCCATAGACCCACAAGCTATACAGACAATTGTGATTCAGAATTAACTTACCTAAAATCCGAAAAATATGAGCAAAACAGGAGTCATCGTAAAACAAAAAGTCCCAATGGGCCAAAAGATAGCCTTTGGCTTTGGGATGCTAGCCAACCAAATGTTTCCGGCTTCTGTTGGAGTTTTTATCATAGTTTTGGTCCAAGATTTAGGATTTGCCGCACTTTTGTGGGGTATCATTCAGTTTGCACCAAGAATATTTGATGCTATTACCGATCCTATAATGGGTTTCATTTCTGACAATACAAGATCAAAGTGGGGAAGACGAAGGCATTACGTATTTATTGGGTCTATAATAATGGGAATTGCTTTCAGTTTTATGTGGCAACTCTATAAACAAGATGGACTAGATTATAACTTTTGGTACTTTATGATCTGGTCCCTGGTTTTCTATTTAGGACTCACCATATTTAGTGTGCCTTTTGTAGCGATGGGTTACGAAATTAGCGATGACTTTCATGAGCGTACTCAGATTATGGCAGTATCGCAGTTTATCGGACAATTTGCCTGGGTTATAGCTCCTTGGTTTTGGGTGATTTTATACAACCCTGAGTGGTTCCCAGATGGTGCAGCTTCGGGTGTGCGAGAACTTTCTGTTTGGGTAGCTATTCCTTGTTCTCTCTTTGCTATGATACCTGCATTCTTCCTCAAGAGTAAATCAACTTTAGATAGAGAAGACTTCCTACCTATAACACCTGCTTATGTAGGAAAAAGTGTTGTAAATATATTCACGTCTGCTCTAGAAGCATTTAAAATAAAGCAGTTTAAAAAAATTGCTTTTGCTACATTTCTCATCTTTAATTCATTTAACATTATAGCTTCTTTCACTTTTCTAATCATTGTACATTACATGTTTAATAGTGACCCTGCCAGTGCAGGGAGTTGGCCAGCTATACACGGTTCCGTAGGAGCCTTATTTACTAGTTTCTTGGTTATTCCTATTATTAATTGGATGGCCAAAACATTAGGTAAGAAAAAGGCATTCATCATTGCACAGTCTATTTCCATTATAGGTTACATCCTATTTTGGTTCCTATTTGTGCCGGGCAAACCTTATTTATTTATATATGCTTTACCTTTTCATTCTTTTGGGATAGGTAGTTTATTTACTATCATGATGTCTATGACAGCAGATATTTGCGATTTAGATGAATTGAACACTGGAAAACGCAGAGAAGGAGTATTAGGAGCTGTATATTGGTGGATGGTGAAATTTGGATTCGGAATTGCAGCTCTACTAAGTGGTTCTATACTTTGGTTTGTTGGTTTTGATGCAGAAGCAGTTTCTGAATCTGCCGTTACTGGTATGCGAATATTCTATTCTGTATTGCCAATAGCGGGAGTTATAGGAGCTATTTTGATAATGAAAGATTATGATCTCACAGAAGAAAAGTCTCAAGAAATATCTAAGAAGCTTGCAATAATGAGAGAAACTAAAGTGGGAAACAATGTCTAAACGTCAAGAAAAATTAATGTCACTAGTAGCGGCAAAGGGCATCAGAAGTACTCGAGGCAACTATGATATACTTGCCAAAGAGTTACTAAATGAAGGAATGCACGGAATCTGCTTTAGCCTTTTTGAAGAAGGGCAGAAGCCAGGAGACCCAATCACAGAAACACAGATAAGACGCAGGCTAGAAATTCTAAAACCATATACCAAATGGATTAGAACTTTCTCGTGCACAGAAGGCAATGAGCTCATTCCGCCATTGGCCAAAGAATATGGCATAAAAACACTCGTTGGAGCTTGGCTGAGTGATGATAAGGAAACCAATACAGAGGAAATAGAAGGTCTCATAAACTTGGCAAAACAAGGTTATGTAGACATAGCAGCCGTAGGCAATGAGGTGCTCTACAGAAAAGAACTAACCGAAGCCGAGTTGCTAGATTACATAAATAAAGTAAAGCAGCAAATACCGGGCACTCCTGTAGGATATGTAGATGCGTATTACGAATTTACAGATAGACCACAAATAACAGAGGCTTGCGATGTGATTTTGGCCAACTGCTATCCTTACTGGGAAGGGTGTCATATAGACTACTCATTCCTATATATGAAAGAGATGTACCAGCAAGCAGTGAAAGCTGGAAATGGCAAGAAAGTAATCATCACCGAAACAGGATGGCCAACAGCTGGTAGTGCTTTTGAAGCTTCAGAAGCTTCTATGTCCAACTTCCTAAAATACTTTGCCAATGCACAGCAATGGGCTCAAAATGAAGACGTAGAACTTTTCTACTTCTCATCCTTTGATGAATCTTGGAAAACAGGAGAAGAAGGAGATGTAGGAGCGTATTGGGGACTTTGGGATAAGGAAGAGGAGTTGAAGTTTTAGAGGTACTACCCCAAAGCCTCAAAAGACTCCCCGCTCACACCATCTTCCTCCAGTAAGGCAGGAACTAGTGCTCCTGGCAACACAGCTTCTACAAGATTGGGTGCATCTTGGCTGCCCATATCTGTACGTAACCACCCTGGATCTAAGGCATTTATCTTTACATTGGTATTGGCATACTTAGATGCTAAGTCTTCGGTCAGTTTTATTACGGCCCATTTAGATGCTCCATAGGGAGCTAGTTCTGGTGTTTTATTTATCCCAGAGATTAGATTCACTACTCTTCCAAAGCCTCGTTCTTCCATTTGGGGAATGAACGCACTACACAGGGTGTACATAGAGAAAACATTCGTTTTCATACTTGTCATCCAACTCTCCCAGCTATGCTGCCAAATATCATTTTGATACGGCACCATCATACCTGCGTTGTTATACAAAATATCGATGTCAATGTTCAATGCATTACATTGACGAATAACTTTATGAACACTCGCTTCATCAGAAAGCTCTCCAAATACAGAGTATACAGAAACGCTATACTTTTTTAGCATCTGTATTGTTCTCGCACATCCATTTTTAGTTCTACTATGTACTATCACATTACACCCGTTCTGAGCAAGGCCTATAGCTATCTGCTGCCCTACTCCCCTGCTAGAACCTGTAATAAGTGCATTTCTACCTTGCATATTTATCATGACATAGTGTAATTAAATGATGGATTACAAAAAGAAAATTTACCTAGTTAGCTTTTACCTTAATATCAAAGGCAAAACCCTCTTTACGGAGCTCTCTGTAACGTGTTTCGTCAAATTGAAACAATTTTGCTGGTCGATGAGATACATTTTCTTGCACCTCGTCTAATTGTAAAAGTAAGTCCATGCTTAGTATCTTTTTTCTAAAATTTGGTTTATCAAATTTTAAATCTAAAAGAGCTTCGTATAGAGCTTGTAATTCTAACAACGTAAATTTTAATGGCAATAACTCAAACCCAACTGGTCTATATTTAACTCTACGTTTGAGTGTACTTATCGCCTTATCTAATATTCTCTTATGATCAAATGCCAACTCGGGGAGATCTTTGATACTAAACCACTGAGTCTCTTTGACCCAAGAGGAAGCAACCGGATGATAGTTGTCACTTTTTACGAGAGAATAGTATGCTACAGTAGCTACACGACCAGCGGGGTGTCTTTCTACAGCACCAAAGGCGTGAAACTGCTCCATAAAAATATTCTGTAAGCCGGTGAGCTTCTTTAGCACATTAGCAGCTGAATCTCCTAGGTCTTCGTCCATAGGGACCAAATCACCTGGCAAAGCCCAACTATGTATAAAAGGCTCGGCATCACGTTGAACCAATAACACTTTTATCTCCTCAGCTACATATCCAAAAACCACACAGTCTACAGACATTCCAAAATGAAAAAAATCTTGAAATGGCACATTATTTTCTGAAAGGAAGTATTTATTGATCTGATTCATAACAAAGGCGGCAAGGTATGAAATCAAATCCAAAAGAATAAATTACTTATAGTATTTTTTACTTTAAGTTTTTTATGCTTAATTTGAGGAATCTTAAAAATGAAAAAATGAAAAAAATCTTAACTTTAATCCTTATCTGCAATTTCCATTTTGGGATTTGCACAACATGACATCACCTTCAAGGTAGACATGAACCAATACGGTGGATCTACTGCTCCAGGGGTATTTGTAAACGGCAACTTCACTACAAACGGTGGCGAATGGTGTGGATCTTGTAACCCCATGACAGATGCAAACAATGACGGTATTTGGGAAGCTACAATAGCTATAACCAATACTGCTATCGACTTCAAATTCACAGTAGATGGGTGGAATGCTCAAGAAGAATTTGTAGGTGGCGAGGCTTGTACTAGAACAGATGGCGGATATACCAACAGACATATTGCATCAATTACATCTGATATGGTCCTGGATACTGTATGTTATAATTCATGCACTGCTTGTGTGCCATTACCTCCTCAAGACCCTACGATGGGAGCTGCTGCTCCGATGTATCCTGATACTAGCGTAGTGTCCCTATTTAGCGATGTATATACAGATGTTACAGTAGATACTTGGAGAACAGGTTGGTCTGCTGCAGATTTTAGTTCTACTAGTATAGATGGAGATTCTATGCACTTATACAACAATCTTGATTTTGTTGGGATAGAAACTGTAGGAGCTAATTCTCTTGATATTACTGATATGGACCACATCAATTTAGATATTTGGACACCTAATGCGACAACTTTTAGAATCAAATTAGTAAACTTTGGTCCAGGCGGGAACTCTGAGCACGAAATTGCTTTTGAAAACCCAACTACAGGAACTTGGGTAAATTATCATATAGCTCTTGATAGCTTTATTAATCTTAATGGCAGAGCAGACATCTCTCAACTTATATTCTCTGCATTACCCGTTAGAGGTGCCAGAGTATATGTAGACAACGTATTTTACAGTAAAGGTGAAGTTCCAGTAGCAGAGCCTATGACAGCAGCGGCAGATCCGACAGATGCACAAGCAGACGTAGTCTCACTTTTTAGTGGGGTATATACGGATGTTACAGTTAATACTTGGAGAACTGATTGGTCTAATGCAACACTAGAAGATGTGCAAGTAGATGGGAATGAGGTTAAAAAATATACTATGTTAGATTTCGTAGGTATAGAAGCAACTGGCGACAACAGCATAGACGCAAGCAACATGGAGCATATTACTTTTGATGCTTGGACGCCTAATGCTACTACTTATAGAATTAAGCTTGTAGATTTTGGTGCAGACAATGGCTATGGCGGAGGAGATGATTCTGAGCACGAAATAGCTTTTGAAATGCCTGCTACAGAAACTTGGACTAATCATAAAATAGCACTTGATAGCTTCGTAAATCTTACTAGCAAAGCAAACATATCTCAACTTATATTCTCTGCATTACCTACTGCTGAGGTTACGCTATACGTGGATAATGTATACTTCAGCAAGCCTGAAAGTAATAATGTCAAGGAAGAAGTATTTAGTACTTTCAATGTATATCCTAACCCAGCTACAAGTAATTTAAACTTGGACATAGACGCAGCAACTGCGACTATCTCTAATTACTCGCTTATAAACTTACAAGGACAAGTAGTTTTAAGTAACGATGTAAATAATACCTCTATCAATACTTCTACAGATGTAAGCAACGTAAGTAACGGTGTATACTTCTTAAAATTAGATACTGATAAAGGAAGCTATACTCACAGAGTAATCATACAATAATTTATTCTAAAAGAATAAAAAAGGGTTTCAGAAATCTGAAACCCTTTTTTTTATACAAATAATTAAGACTAAAACATATATGAAACAATTACAATTATTACCAATAGCCATACTACTAAGCGGTATCACATTTGCTCAAAACGTTCCTATAGATTTCGAGTCTGGAGGAAATGGAGCTGACTGGACTTGGACTACTTTTGAGAATACAGATAACCCACCAGTAGAGATTATTGAAAACCCCTTCAAAATAGGTATCAATACTAGTAATACCATTGCTAAATTTACAGCTAGAGTAGATGGCAATCCGTGGGCTGGCTGTGAGTCAATGCACGGAAGTGACATAGGTGATTATAAAATTGAATCAACTAACTCTACCATTACTATTATGGTTTACAAATCTGTAAAAAGCGATGTAGGAATAAAATTGGTAACTTCTTCTGGTTGGTCTAAAGGTGAGCTTAAAGTAGCTAACACTAAGATTAATGAATGGGAAGAACTAACCTTCGATTTTTCTACTGTTGATCATGAGAATATGACATACGATCAGATGGTGATCTTTATGGATTTCAATGCACGAAGTGAGGAAACTGTAAATTACTTTGATAATCTAACTATAGGTGGTAGAACATTGAGCATAGATAAGCTAGATGCAAGTGCTATTACTATTTTCCCAAATCCAGCAACTGAGTTCATTCATATCAATACAAAAAACTCTACAAACAAGGTATCTAAACTTGTACTATCTCAGCTAGATGGCACAGTTGTTTTAGAGCAAAATGAAACGTTAAATAAAATGGATGTTTCTACACTTGCCAAAGGCATTTACCTTTTACAAACGTATACTGCACAAGGTATACTTACCAAAAAGGTGACTATACAATAGTACTAGTCTACTATATTGAATTTCTAAAAAATGCTCTTGGTTTCCAAGGGCATTTTTTTATTGCAAAAAAAGCAAGCTACTATCTCCGTAGCTCAAAAATCGAAAATAATTCTGCAATGCTTCTGTATAAATAGCCTTCCAGCTATCTCCTACTACACTCGCTATTAGCATTAGTAATGTGCTCTCCGGCAAATGAAAGTTAGTAATAAGTGCAGTTACGCTGCGGGGCACATAATGTGGCAAAATCATAATCTCAGTACTTGCCTGCAGTGTTACTATACCTGTAGTTTTCATGTACGTTTTTATGTGCTCCATGGACTCTTCGTAAGACAAAGTAGACGTAACTTCATAAGGCTCCATTTTAGTCACTAACAGGCCGTTTTTATTATTTGCAAATTGTACTCCTATCCAGTATAGACTCTCTAGCACACGAAGCGAGGTAGTGCCCACTGCCACACGTACTTTATTGTTTATTATTTGATTTAAGGAATGTAGCGTTACCTCAAAATACTCTCGGTGCATTTCGTGATCTTCTACATTGTCAGCTTTCACCGGTAAAAATGTACCTGCTCCTACGTGGAGTGTAAGCTCCGAGGTCTCTATACCTTTTTGGATCATAGAATCAAAAACAGCTGGAGTAAAATGCAATCCCGCAGTAGGTGCTGCTACAGAGCCCGAATTTTTTGCAAATACAGTTTGGTACGTCAAGGCATCGTTAGCTTCTGTAGCCCTATTAAGATAAGGCGGCAAGGGTAGTTCGCCTATACTATCCAATAGGTCCGTAAAAGATTCTTTGCTAGACCACGAAAGCTCAACTATTCTCTCCCCTCTATCTATCAGCATAGCACTAATAGTCTCGGGGTTATTAGCCAAATGTATTACCTCGTTGTCTTTCCATTTCTTTGAGTTCCCTATAATACACTTCCATGTGCAAGTGCTTGTACTATTAAAAGACTCCTCATAACTAGCTGGACTATAGGGCTCTAGTAACAGGATCTCTATAGTGGCACCACTTACTCTCTTAAAATAAAGTCGTGCAGGAATCACCTTAGCATTATTCATTACCACTAAGCTATTAGCCGGCAAATATTCATTTATATTCTTGAAGCTATCATATTCACTCTTGCCATCTCTATAGACCAATAGTCTAGAGTCATCTCTACTACTCAGAGGATACTTAGCTATATTAGCTTCAGGAAGATCGAAGTTAAAGTCAGATTTTTTTATCATTTAGTATATTGTCTGATACCTTTTACCGGGCAAGGTAGTTATACGATTTTTCATCTCTAGTTCTAGTAAGGTCATAGCTAGCATACTTGATGTAAACCCAGAATTGGCCATCAGCTGGTCTATGCCCATCTCTTTATTATCTCGTATTAAATCCACTAGTAGTTGCTCATTATCTGTTAGTTCTATAAATAATTGCTTCTGAGTATTCCTTTCTAATTTCACATCCCAGTTGAGTAGTTTTACTAGATCATTTACATTTTCTATTAGATTAGCCCTATGGCTTTTAATTAGATAATTGCACCCTGCAGAATATTTTTCTCCTAAAGCTCCTGGCACTGCTAGCACATCTCTATTATATTGATTTGCAAGTTCTGCGGTAATGAGAGAGCCGCCACTAGCTGCAGACTCCACTACTATCACCGCGTCTACCATACCCGCTACTATTCTATTTCTCATAGGGAAATGCTCCCTATCTGGATTGGTGCCCGAGGTATATTCTGAGATTACTGCACCATTATTAGCTATCATTTCGGTAGCAATGTTAGAATGCATGGCAGGATATATTCTATCCATTCCGTGAGCCACCACACCAAAAGTATCTAACCCGTTTTTAAGGCATTGCTTATGTGCCCATATATCTACACCGTACGCCAGTCCACTTACCACCGTAGGATTATAGGGAACTAAATCTTCTACTAGTTGATTTATAAACTGTTTACCATACTCTGTCATTTTCCGAGTACCCACTATGGCTATGCATTTCTCTGGCGATAGATTTACATTCCCCTTTGTGTATAGCAGAATAGGGCAATCTGGTACATTTCTAAGTCTCACCGGATACTTCTTATCTAGAAAAAGCAGAGGCACGATGGCATTTCTTTCTATAAACGCCACCTCTTTCTCTGCTGCCGAAAAATCATTGAATCCTTTGATATTATTTGCCAAAATAGAACCTACACCAGGTACTTTTTTAAGAAACGTTGTAGATTTTTGGAATACAGCCTCCACTCCACCGCAATAACCTATTAGGTTTTTTGCAAGTACACTACCTATCCCGGGAATCTTAGTGAGAGCTATTTGATAGACTATATCTTTATCCACGCTTGATTAGCGAAAATATACTTACCAATGAGAAAACAATATATTATTTATCATTTAACGTATTTGAATTTCTATTGAGAGCTCCGATGAGTTCATCATATCCATAAAATACGTTTTTGTGATAGACTAAGATTGTGTAATCATTTTCTGTTTCTTGATGATTTCCCTCCGTAAAAGTATAGTCTATGTTACCGTCTTTATCTTTGAGTACGTAGTGATAATTATAGTAACTCTGCTTAAGCAGAGCCGACACTCCGTACATTTCATAATCTGGCCAGTACATCATTTTAAACTCATCTTTGAGCTGCCAGTCAGATAATTCCCCGTATACATACACATCTCCAAATTCTGCTAGACTCTTGCTCTTGAGATAAAAATGTATCATCGCATAGTCTCCATCCTCCACTATGTCTATTCCATCTGCGTTTACTATATCTCTCTTGCCATTATAATCTAGCCATCGCAGATAGCCTAAGTGATAGCGTGTTTCGTCAGGCTTTAGTACTGCATTTTGCACGCTGTCTGTGTACTTTTTTACTACTTGACTACTAAATGTGCGTAGTGATCTAATATCGAAAAAGCGAAACTCATTGGTACCTGGAAATAGGTTTTTGTCTTCATAATTAAAGGACAACTCATTACTATTTACAAAGAGTGGCTTCAGATTATATACGGCATTATTCCAACTATTATTCTGAAGTATAGCCACATTTACATCTAAGAAAGGATTAGGTATCTGAAATCCTTCATAATCTACAGTGAAATCTATTTCTTGGTGGGTATATCGAAACTCTGCATTAGTAGCACTTTTTATACTCGCCTCTATCTTAGTCTGATTATCTAGAACCATAAATCTCCTAGTAAGCACTAAGTCTGTCTCATCAAAATTTCGGAATACTTTCAGTATATAGTTGCCAGATTTGGAGAGTCCCATACCTGTTGTAGGAAAATTAAGAGCATAGTGAGTATACTTTTGATAGGTATTGGTAGAGAAGGAAATAGATGTAATCTCGCCCATTAAATTACCCGAGATATACTCCATCTGCTGCAGATCAGAGGCTTCCCAGTTTCTATTGCAATGCACAAAAGTATAATTGAAAAACTCACTGTTGGTAGAGAACAAATCAAAAGAAAGCTTGAGTCTATCTCCTGAGTTAAGTGAAATCACAGGTGATGGATCATATATACTTAAGTCTTTTTGAAGCAAGACCGTTTTCACCTTAGGGCTGTAGTTAGTATTCTCATATACTGTTTTTTGAGCAAAGGTGGCTGCGAAAGCCAAACAGCATATAAGAGTAAATATTTTCCGAATCATCCGTATGTATAGATCAAATTTAAGGCCAAAATAAACCTACTTATTCATAAAACTAAAATATCACATAAAAAGTATGTTTGGAAATAGCTACTTCCTTTTAGCTAAGTCCCAAATCTTGTCCATTTCGGCCAAGGTCATTTCTTCCATTATCTTACCATTATCCTTAGCATACTGCTCTATGGTTTCAAATCTATATTTGAATTTTTTGTTTGTTTTCTCTAGAGCATCGTCCGGATTTATTTTGAGCCATCTAGCATAGTTTACCAAGCTAAAAAGCAAGTCCCCAAACTCCTCTTCTTTTTCTATGCCTTCAGCTTCTTTAAACTCTTGCAGCTCTTCATCCACCTTGTCCCATACATCATCTTTGCTAGGCCAGTCAAAACCCACTTGAGCTGCCTTATCTTGCATTCGCATAGCTTTTACTAGACTAGGCATAGAATTAGGCACACCACCTAGTACAGACTTATTTCCTCCCTCTTTCAGCTTTAGTTGCTCCCAGTTTTGCTTTACTTCTTCTTCATCTTTCACCTCTACATCTGCATAGATATGCGGGTGCCTGTATACCAATTTATCACACACGGAGTGCAGCACATCTGATACATCAAACTGTCCTTTCTCATCTCCTAATTTAGAGTAAAATACTAGATGCAAAAAGAGATCTCCAAGCTCCTTTTTTATCTCTTCACTATCATTATTTAATATAGCATCACTTAGTTCGTAGGTTTCTTCTATAGTGAGATGGCGAAGAGTTTCCTTGGTTTGTTTTTTATCCCACGGGCATTGTTCTCTTAGCTCATCCATAATGGTGAGCAACCTGCCAAAGGCCTCTAAACGCTTGTCCATTTACAAGATATTATTGGACTTCATAAGTCCTACAAAAACTTCTTTATAGTTTTTACCTATGGGTATTTTCACATCATTTACTTCGCACATGGATGTAGAAAATGACTGCACTAGTTTTCTATTTACTATGAATGAGCGATGTACTCTAGTAAACATGTCTTCTGGCAGTTTTTTCTCCATATTCTTCATAGTCTGTAGAGTCACTATTTTTTTATCAGCTAAGAAAATCTTAACATAATCTGCAAAAGCCTCTACATAATAGATATCACTATAAGCCAATTTTATAAGTTTTTGATTCGCCTTTACGAAGATATAATCACTCTCCAAATCAGTTTCGGCTACATCTGCATTTTGCTTTATTTTATAATACTCCTTTGCCTTCTCTACTCCTTTTTCGAATCTATCATACGCTATAGGTTTTAGTAGATAGTCAATAGCATTTAGCTCAAAACCTTCTACAGCATAGTCTGGATAGGCAGTGGTAAAGATGAAAAGCGGTTTCTTTTCTAGTGATTTTACAAAACTAAGCCCACTGATTTCTGGCATATTAATGTCCAAAAACATGAGATCTACTTTGTGTGTTTTGAGCACTTCACTTGCTTCTGCAGCATTATTACATCTAGCTACTAAGCTAAGTTCTGGATGCTTATTTACATAAGCTTCTATAATGTCTAATGCTAATGGTTCGTCGTCTACTGCTATACAATTCATATTCTTTTATATAATTTTAATGTTTAATTCTACTTTAAATTCGTGATCATCTTTGGTCACTTCTAGTTTATGTTTTTGGGGGTATAAGAGGTTCAGTCTTTTCTTTACATTGATGAGGCCTATACCTCCTTGGTATCCTTTCGCTAGGGAAACTTCGCTGCCGTTTATCGGTTTACTATTGGCTATGCTAAAGAAGAGTTCTTCTTTTTCGGCTCTTACATTCAGATGCACATAGCCCTTGTCTTTATCTTTTCCTAATCCATGCTTAAAACTATTCTCTACAAAAGGTATAAGTAGCATAGGAGCTATCTCTTTAGACTCGGTATCACCCTCTATATTTATCTCCAGATTCATTCTACTTCCGTGCCTTACTTTCTCTAGCTCTAAGTAACTTTTTACATACTTAAGCTCTTGAGCTAGACTTACTTTTTTATCGCTGCCGTCATACAGCAGGTATCGCAATATATCACTCAGTTTTAGAATAAGATCTGGAGTCAAATCTGATTTCTGTAGCGATAGAGAATAGATACTATTAAGACTATTGAATAAGAAGTGTGGATTGATTTGAGATTTGAGATATTTAAGCTCTGTCTCTGTATTTATCTTGACTAACTCCTTGGCTAGTCGCTCATTTTCGTACCAATGCTTCACAAGTTTCAGACTCATAGTAATAGCCGTAGTATACGTAATAGCCATAGCAGTAGAGAGTAAAAACCGAGGTGATAGCAGACCACTTTTTCTATCTGGGTCTATAGTATCTAGTATAGAAAACACCCCTGCATCTATAATCGTAGCTAGAGTGATACTGAGTACTACGGCTACGAAATACTTAACGTATGCCCTCTTTTGTAAGAAGAGCGGAAACAAGAAGTAAATATTGAAATAGCTGACCAATGCATGTATGGCAACTATTACTGTAGAGTTTATAAAAAAATCTGACCGGGTGACTCCTGGACTCAATACAAAAACCCAAAAAAGAAAGTAGATGAACCACAAAAATATATGGTGCAAGTTGTACTTGGTAAACTGCTTATACAGTTTAGAATTTATAATAGAATGTGCATTCTCATCCATTTCCTATACCAAAGTTAACGCAAGAATAGAAGATTTAGTGCCGCAATGGCTCAATGTGGAATAAATCTCTACGAACAATCTACCGTTTAAAGTAGCGTAGCAAGGTGTAGCTCCAGTCTAGCATATTTACCCCAGACTTAAAGTACGTATTGTTATCATTATTAGAAGCTATAGTCTCTATGGTCTGTGATTTGTGTTTAATCCCAGAAGAGACTAAAGTAAATGCAACTACATTGAGTAATACCAAAACAAGGAGTACTAGGTTAGATTTTTTTATGGATTTGAGTTTTTTGATCATAAAATTGGCTGATTGAAACCGTTTTATAATACTACGAATATACACAGAAAAAGTTTCACCCCTAAAAACAGTAATCTAAGGTACATCTAAGACCTCCATAGAAATATGAGAACATCACAAATAATTTTACCTTTGTATCTAAATATAAAAGACATGCAGTTTCTCGTAGTTATTGGAATGATAGTAGCCGTTTTAGGTGTTGCCTTACTGGGCATGGCTATACGCCTGATACTGGTAAAAGATGGTGAAGTACGTGGCGGATGTGCCGGCAAGAACCCTATGATGCAAGAAGAAGGTGTGGCCTGTAATATGTGCGGTGCTCTACCTGCTGAGGAGTGCAAGAGTGAAGAGGCTTAATATCTACAACCTAAATCTATATTGCAAGCCTAAATAAGGATACGAAACATCGCGTAAAGGAACATCACACGCATAACTAAGCGGTGAATTTTCTAATTCTTCTACCTGATCAAAACCTTGTGCAAAGCTTATTCGCACAAACGGCTGAATGGATAATCTATCGTTTAAAAATTTTCGTTTGAGCTGATAGTGCAATCCAATGCCTTCTTCCAGTACGAATTTTCCGTGACACGAAACTACCATTGATCCAATATCTTTAGATCCAGTTTAAAAATTACCAAATCTACTCTGGATAGTTGCATCTATGCCCAATCCACTGGCCAATGTGTATCCCAACTGGTATCCTACTCCAATGTTTCGCTGATTGGAGGCTGCTTTATCGTAGCTTAGGCACAACGATTGGGTGTAGGTATTTACGTTATAGGAAACACCAAATACTTGTTGCATAGTCGTATATAAGTATTTTGATTCGCCAAAGAGTTCAAAGGAGCTTTGAGCACCAGAAACTCCTGCAAGCATTAGAGTAAAAAGTAGTAGACGATATCTCATTTACGCTTAACGTGTAAAAATAGGTGGTAGTATTAATTTAGTTTACTGCCCCTTCTCCTCATATACCTGCACTATCTCTATACACGTATTGATGGCGGCTTCCATATCTTGTACACTTACATACTCGTGCTTACTGTGAATGGCCATTTCTCCTGTAAATAGATTGGGACAAGGTAATCCTATAAATGAGAGTCTAGAACCATCTGTACCTCCTCGTACCAGATCCTGCTTTGGTGTTAAGCCTACTCTTTTCATAGCTTCTACAGCATTAGCTTCTATATGAGGATACTTAGCTAGCATCTCACGCATATTTCTATACTGTTCTCTTACAGATGTCTCGTATCGAGCACCTGGGAACTTGGCTATCGTAGCTTCTGCTAGGTCTATTAATACCTGCTGATGTTTTGCTAAATTGGCTGTAGTAAAATCTCTGACGATAAACTCTACACTGGAAGACTCCAACTGGCCTCTCAGATTATACGGATGTACAAATCCTTCAGCTCCGCTGGTAGTCTCTGGAGAAAAACCTGAAGGCGGCAGATTGTCTAAAAAATCACTAATCACCTTTACAGAGTTCACCATCTTACCTTTTGCATAGCCTGGGTGTGCACTTATGCCATGAAAAGTAACCGTCATAGCATCAGCAGAGAATGTATCCCCTTCTAGCGAACCTCTAGGGCCGCCATCTAAGGTATAACCTACATCGGCATTCAGCTTTTTCATATCCAGCTTATCTACTCCTCGTCCTACTTCCTCATCAGGAGTAAAGAGTATGCGAATATCCCCGTGTTGTATATTTGGCTTGCTCAGCAGCTCTGCCGCTAGTTGCATTATTATAGCAACACCTGCTTTGTCATCTGCCCCTAGCAAGGTGGTACCACTTGCCGTTATTATATCGTCTCCTATTCTCTCTGCCAGATACTTATGCTGCTTCGTAGAAATCACTTGACTGCTATCATCTGGCAAGATGATGTCTTGTCCTTGGTAGTTAGTATGCAGTATAGGTTTCACATTAGTACCGCTACAATCTGGTGCAGTATCTACATGTGAGCAGAAACAGATAGTTTCTAATCCCTCTTTAGAAGATGTAGCTGGGATAGTACCAAAAACATAACCCCACTCATCCATATATGCATCTGATACGCCTATAGCAAGCAACTCTGCTACTAGAATTTTACTAAGATTTTTCTGTTTTTCGGTACTGGGAAAAGTGGTACTCGCAGGATTACTTTGTGTGTCTACTTGTACATATCGCATAAAGCGTTCGGCTACATTATTCGCTACTTCAGTCATACTATTTATTAGGACCGCAAGATAGCTCTTCTAGTTAAAATAAAAGGGAAAGCAGATTCCTATTCTACATAAATTCCTTTCAGTTCTTCTCCATCTTCATAGATAAAAAATGCTGACAGACTGGAGTTGCCCTTTATTAATTTGGTAGACTCTTCTAAACCTAGTACCATACACGCCGTGGCATAAGCATCTGCTACAGCACAGAAATCGTGCAATACAGTAGCACTCTTTAAATTAGAAACGATAGGTTCGCCGGTACGCGGGTCTATAGTATGTCCGATTAGTTTACCATCTACTTTATAAAAATTTTGGTAATTACCACTTGTAGCTAGCGATACATTCTCTAACTCTAATATTTTAAAGAAGTCTCCATTTCTAGCTTCTATGAGCGGAACATTAATGCCTACTTGCCAAGACTTCCCTTCTGCATTCTTACCTTTTACTCTCATCTCACCTCCTACTTCTACCATATAATTGGTTACTTCATTAGCCGTTAGATAATCTGCTATAATATCTACAAGGTACCCTTTAGCAATAGCATTAAAATTTAAAGTAACAAATGAGTCTAGTTTATATGGAAACCCTTGATCATCAAATTGTATATTTTGAATTCCTTGATGCTTTAGGCATTCTTGCATTTGTTCTTTATTCATCACAATACCTTCTATCTTGGCTTGGTTATATAAGTCAAACAAGGCTGCTGCAGTGGGATCAAACGCTGCCGAAGTCTCATTGCTAATCGTTTTGGATAGGCTTACCATTTCTATGAAATGCTGCATATCATTTTCGAAGTACTTCACTTCCTTTGGATCTTTCCATATCTCTCCAGAATTAGCATTAAAAGAGGAAACAAGTGAATTCTCTTGATAGGTAGATAGACCATGATTTACCGCTACTACTATTGAATCTATCTTCTTTTTCAGACTATCTAGTTGTTCCGTTCCATAGGTTATATGAAAGGTAGTACCTATAGCATTTCCTTCTGTTTGAAAGTATGTGATCGTCTTATCACTCTGAGTGCAAGAAGCTAGTACTGCCAGCATGAAAAAAAGGCAGATAAATCTGCCTTTTTTATTATTATATCCATTCAT
>Ga0206130_10000984_pt1 | contig 43792 bp, 54 predicted proteins | sample Helgoland_Spring_9_FD_148637 | JGI IMG/M metagenome (GOLD analysis project Ga0206130, IMG submission 148637) | Pelagic subsurface seawater microbial communities from Kabeltonne, Helgoland, North Sea - Helgoland_Spring_Bloom_20160512_1 | ecosystem: Environmental > Aquatic > Marine > Epipelagic ...
AATGGCGACAGGAGCTAAAAACCGATAATACATGTGGAACTTATTACTAGGCTTATTAAAAGGTGGTGGTGGAAATAAATCTGTTGCTGGTAATTTAGCTTGGGAAATAAGAGAAGCTATAAAGGGTAAAGAATTAGATCCCAACGAATTAATATCTTTACAAACCAAAATAAATGAAATAGAAGCTAGCCATCGTAGTATATTTGTTGCAGGTTGGCGTCCATTTATTGGATGGATTTGTGGGTTTGCTTTAGCATATAATTTTGTTATACGTGATTTATTTATTTGGGTGTTACAGCCTGAAGAGATACCACCTGCACTGCAAATGGAACACCTTATGACCGTACTCTTAGGTATGCTAGGATTAGGCGGTTTAAGAACCTATGAAAAATTAAAAGACAAAACAAAGTAAATAGTAATCAATTAAATTTAATCAAATGAAAAAAGTAGAAGAAAAAGTAGAAAACCAAATTACAAAAGAACAATTAACTAAAGTTCAAGATCAACAAAAAGAATTAAACACTCTTTTAAGAGACATTGGGTATGTTGAAACTCAAAAGCATCTTTTGCTACATAAGCAAGCTGAACTTAATAATTCTATTGAAGAATATAAAGCAGACCTTGAAAAAGAATATGGTGCAATAAGTATTGATATTGAAACTGGTACTTACACAGAAATAGTTAAAGATACTGAATAGTGAGTTCTGTTATAAGAAAAATAAGTATTGGTTCTGACTACAAGAATGAAGCAATGCATTATTCTGTTGGCCAACAAGTATATGGTGGCCATGAAATAGCTTATATTCTTTTTAATGAACCAGATAATTCTTATAACATTTATATAAAGAAAAACAACGAGGTAATGCCATGGAAGAAATTTAATTCTAATATGGCAATATCCGTTGAATATGATCTTGAATATTAATGAAAAGTATATATGATTTTATCGTTAAACCTATAGGTGAAAGATACGATAATAGCATTAAAGTTGGTGACAAAAGCTTAATAGTAAATACTAAAATAGAAAGCTGGAAATTTGTAAATAATATGGCTAAAGTGGTTGCGATACCATTAGCATATAAAACAGATATAAAAGTTGGTGATACTGTTGTAATACATCACAATGTGTTTAGAAGATTCTATGACATTAGAGGTAAACAAAAAGACAGTAGATCTCTTTTTAAAGATAATTTATATTTTTGTGCTGCAGACCAAATTTATTTATATAAAAATAATAAAGACTGGAAAAGTTTTGGTGATAGATGCTTCGTTGCACCGCTAAAAAATAAAGATAAATTTTCGCTTCAAAAAGAACAAAAGCTTATTGGTATACTAAAGTATGACAATAGCTCCTTAAACAAGCTTAAAATCAATCCTGGAGACCTTGTAGGTTATACTCCAAACAGCGAATATGATTTTGTTATAGATAATGAAAGATTATATTGCATGAAATCAAATGATATTGTAATTAAATATGAATACAAAGGAGACGAAATTAAGTATAATCCAAGCTGGGCAGAAAGCAGTTGAGGAGTTAATTAAAGTAGCTGAAGAAAAAATAGTTACTGGTACAGAAGATGATATATCTGCCGATAGATTAAAAAATGCTGCAGCCACAAAAAAGCTTGCAATATTTGATGCTTTTGAAATTTTAAATCGCATTGAAGCTGAAAAAAATCTAATAGAAGATAAACCATTAAAACAAAAAGAAAGTTTTAGCGGTTTTGCTGAAAAAAGATCTAAATAGTGTACGAGCAAACTCTTGTAAAAACAATTAATCCCATAAAGAAAAAGATTATAAATAAAAATAATCGATATGGTAAATGGGAATATGGTTACAATAAAGAACACGATATTGTAGTTATTAGTAAAACAGGCAAAATAGGCGATATATTAGAAATACAAAATCTAAGAATAGCTTTGCCTCTTGTGCCTAAAGATGTTATTAATACTGAAAATAAATGGGTGGCAAGTGAATATCCTAAAGATTTAAGCAGAATAAAAACTGTTTTTGATTGGGAAACATACCCTGATAATTTTAAAAATAAATGGTATGGGTATATTGATGATGAGTTTACAAAACGTGATGAAGGGCATTGGTTCTATAATAATAAAGTTCCAACTTATATTACTGGCACTCATTACATGTACTTGCAGTGGACCAAGATTGATGTGGGGAGACCAGATTATAGGGAAGCAAACAGAATTTTCTTCATCTTTTGGGAAGCATGCAAAGCCGATGCAAGAGCATACGGTATGTGTTACCTTAAGAATAGAAGATCGGGATTTAGTTTTATGTCCAGTTCCGAGACAGTTAATCAAGCCACAAGCACTTCTGATGCCCGTTTCGGCATACTCAGTAAAACAGGAGCTGATGCTAAAAAGATGTTTACAGACAAGGTTGTTCCAATATCCGTTAACTATCCATTCTTTTTTAAGCCAATACAGGACGGAATGGACCGCCCCAAGACTGAACTCGCGTATCGTGTCCCCGCCTCAAAACTTACCCGTAAGTCCATCACTGCCAAAGAGACCAGAGAAGAACTTGAAGGGCTTGACACAACAATCGACTGGAAGAATACAGGAGACAACTCATATGATGGGGAGAAACTTAGGCTCCTCGTACACGACGAATCAGGGAAATGGGAGAGGCCAGATAATATCCTCAACAACTGGAGGGTTACAAAAACAACATTAAGATTAGGTAGTAAAATTATAGGTAAGTGTATGATGGGTTCAACATCAAATGCTTTAGATAAAGGAGGAAATAACTTTAAAAAACTTTATGACGAATCAAATGTTACCAAAAGAAACCGCAATGGACAGACTAGCTCAGGACTATATAGTTTGTTCATACCTATGGAATGGAACTTCGAAGGATTCATTGATACTTATGGATTACCTGTATTCGAAACTCCAGAAGAACCGATCAAAGGAGTTGATGGACAGTGGATTGACATTGGAGTTATTGAGCACTGGGACAACGAAGTTGAAGGATTAAAAAGTGATCAAGACGGTTTAAATGAATTTTATCGTCAATTTCCCAGAACAGAGCAGCATGCTTTTAGGGATGAAACAAAACAATCTTTATTTAATCTAGCAAAAATATATGAGCAAGTAGATTATAACGAAGATTTAAGAAACACATCTGTAGTTACTACAGGAAGTTTTCAATGGGAGAATGGATTAAAAGATACAAGGGTAATATTTGTACCAAATAAAACAGGTAGATTTAAAGTTTCTTGGGTTCCTAATAAAAACCTTCAAAACCGAGTGATAATAAAGAATGGATTGAAACATCCTGGCAATGAAGACTTAGGAGCATTTGGCTGCGATAGTTATGATATATCGGGCACAGTTGATACAAGAGCGTCTAATGGATCTCTACATGGTTTAACTAAATTTTCAATGGAAGATGTTCCGCCAAACCATTTTTTTTTAGAATACATTGCTCGACCACAAACTGCTGAAATATTTTTTGAAGATGTTTTAATGGCTTTGGTATTTTATGGAATGCCAATATTAGCAGAGAATAACAAACCAAGACTATTATATTATTTAAAAAGAAGAGGTTACAGAGGGTTTTCAATGAATAGACCGGATAAAATTTGGAATAAATTATCTGTAACTGAAAAAGAAATAGGTGGAATACCAAACTCTAGTGAAGATATAAAACAAGCTCACGCAGCGGCAATTGAATCGTACATTGAAACTTATGTAGGATTTTTAGGCGAAGGCTATGGAGATATGTATTTTCAAAGAACATTAAACGATTGGGCTAGATTTAATATAAACAAAAGAACTGCTCATGATGCTTCTATTAGCTCCGGTCTTGCTATAATGGCTTGTAATAAAAATAGGTATGCACCTATTAATAAAACAATAAGACCAAGTTTTAATTTAGGTTTTAAAAAATACAATAATGATGGTGGTACCTCAAAAATTATACTTTAAATGAATATACAAACAAATACTAATAGTTCTTTTCCTAGCCAAGTAGTTAGCGATGCTGAAAAATCTAGTTTAGAATACGGTACTCAAGTAGCACACGCTATAGAACAAGAATGGTTTGATCAAGGTAGAACTAGCGGTAATAGATATTTAACTAATTGGAATAATTTTCATTCATTAAGATTATACGCAAGAGGTGAACAATCAATACAAAAATATAAAGATGAATTATCTATTAATGGTGATTTATCCTATCTTAATTTAGATTGGAAACCAGTTCCTGTAATACCAAAATTTGTAGATATTTTAGTAAATGGTATATCAGAAAAAGAAGTTGAGGTAAAAGCATATGCGCAAGATCCCTCGTCTTTAAAAAGAAGAACAGATTATGCTGAGGCTATATTAATGGATATGGCTGGGAAAGATATTATAGCTGAAGCGCAAGAAATATTTGGAGAAGATATTTCTAATTCATCCATACCTGCAAATCAATTGCCAGAAACACCAGAAGAACTAGAAGTTTATTTACAAACTAGTTATAAGGAGGCTATTGAAATAGCAGAAGAAGAAGCTATTAATAATGTACTTGATTTTAATAAATACGAATCAATTAAAAGAAGAGTAAATTACGATTTAACTGTTATTGGTATTGGGGCGGCAAAAACAAGTTTTAATAAAAGCAACGGTATTACTGTTGATTATGTAGATCCATCCTATTTAGTTTATTCATATACAGAAGATCCTAATTTTGAAGATATTTATTATGCTGGGGAAATTAAAGCAATAACAATTCCAGAATTAAAAAAAGAATTTCCTAATATATCTGAAGAAGAATTAAAAAATATTCAAAACATGCCTGGCAACAGCCAATATGTTACTGGCTGGGGGAATTATGATAGTAATACTGTTCAAGTACTTTACTTTGAATACAAGACATATAATAATCAAGTATTTAAAATAAAACAAACTGAAAGTGGATTAGAAAAAGTTATTCAAAAAACAGATGAATTTAATCCGCCAGAAAATGACAACTTTAAAAGAGTGTCAAGAAGTATAGAAGTTTTATATTCTGGTGCTAAAGTATTAGGAACTAATACAATGCTGGACTGGAGATTAGCTGAGCATATGACTAGACCTTATGCTGATACTACTAAAGTTAAAATGAATTATACAATTGCTGCACCAAGAATGTATAAAGGTAAAATTGAGTCAATAGTTAGTAGAGTAACAAGTTTTGCTGATATGATTCAATTAACTCATTTAAAACTACAGCAAGTTATGTCAAGAATAGTTCCTGATGGTGTATTCTTAGATATGGATGGATTAGCGGAAGTAGATCTTGGTAACGGAACTAATTATAATCCTGCTGAAGCATTGAATATGTATTTTCAAACGGGTAGTATTGTTGGTAGATCATTAACTCAAGACGGTGATTTAAATAGAGGTAAAATACCCGTACAAGAATTAGCAACATCATCTGGTCAGGGTAAAATAAATTCTTTAATAAGTACGTATCAGTATTATTTACAAATGATACGCGATGTAACCGGTCTTAACGAGGCTGTTGATGGAAGCAGACCAGATAAAAACGCTTTGGTTGGTCTGCAAAAAATGGCTGCTAATGCATCTAATGTTGCTACAAGACATATATTACAAGGTGGAATGTATATATATTTAAGAGTATGTGAAAATATTTCTTTAAGAATTGCAGATGCTTTAAGCTTTCCACTTACAGCTAACGCTTTAAAAAATAGTATTTCAACATTTAATGTTAAAACATTAGAAGAAATTTCAAACCTTAATTTACATGATTTTGGTATTTATTTAGAGTTAGAACCTGATGATGAAGAAAAAGCACAGCTTGAACAAAACATACAAGTAGCTTTACAATCTGGTGGTATTGATCTTGAAGATGCAATAGATATTAGAGAAATTAAAAACTTAAAATTAGCCAATCAATTACTTAAGTTTAAAAGAAAGAAAAAACAAGAAGCAGCAGAGGCACAGCAGATTGCTAATATTCAAGCACAAGCACAAGCAAATGCTCAAGCCTCAGAAGCTGCTGCGTTAGCAGAAGTACAAAAGCAACAAGCTTTAACTCAAGAAAAAGTAAGTATTGAGCAAGCTAAATCACAATTTGAAATTCAAAGATTACAAACTGAAGCTCAAATTAAACGTGAACTAATGGCAGAAGAATTTAATTATCAAATGCAGTTAGCTCAAATTAAAGCTCAAGCTGATACACAAAAAGAAAGACAGATTGAAGACAGAAAAGATAAAAGAGTTCGTATACAAGGAACTCAACAGTCTGAATTAATAGATCAAAGACAAAATGATTTATTACCTAAGAACTTTGAATCATCCGGTAACGACAGCCTGGGTGGATTTGGCCTAGAACAATTTACGCCTAGGTAACATTTATTAACCAATTTTATATTATTATATCATGTCAGAACAAGTAAAACAAGAAGGGGATTTTAAAATACAAAAGAAAAAACCTTCAATAAAAAAATTAGCACAGAATGCTGATCTTATTAAAGTTGATTTAACCCCTAAAAAAGAAGAAGATGCCATTCAAGAGCAAAGCACAGATGAAAGCGTGTTACGCACAGAACAACCCGAAGTGGGATTGCAAGAAGTGGTCGAAGGAAACAAAGAGCCCACAGTCGTTGCCGAAGAGGTTAATGAAGAAGAAGTAACAGTAATTCAGGAAATTACAGAAGAAGAAGTTGTTGAAGAAGCAACTAAGTTAACTGAAGAAGTTAATGAAGCAATTGAAAACAAAGAAACTACTGGAAAACAATTACCTGAAAATATTGAAAAACTTGTTTCATTTATGGAAGAAACAGGTGGAAGCGTAGAAGATTACGTTCGCCTTAATGCTGATTATTCAAACATAGATAACACTGCATTATTAAAAGAATATTATAAAACAACCCGGCCTCATTTAGATGCAGAAGAAGTTTCTTTTTTAATAGAAGATGCTTTTAGTTGGGATGAAGATATTGATGATGAGCGAGACATCAGAAAGAAAAAACTCGCTTTTAAAGAAGAGGTTGCAAAAGCAAAAACGCATTTAGAAGATCTTAAAGGTAAATATTACGAGGAAATCAAGTTGAGACCTGGTACTACCCAAGAACAACAAAAAGCGATGGAGTTTTTTAATCGATATAATGAAGAGCAAAACATAGCTCAACAACAACATGAAAGTTTTAAAAACAATACTAAAGAACTTTTTAACAATGATTTCAAAGGTTTTGATTTCGCTATTGGAGAAAAGAAATTTAGATATAATGTTCAAAACACTAATCAAGTTGCTGAAAACCAGTCAAATATAAACAATCTAATCAAGAAGTTCTTGAATGATAAAGGAGATGTTGTTGACACTAAAGGTTATCATAAAGCTATGTATGCCGCTGAAAATGTGGACAAAATTGCAAACCATTTTTATGAACAAGGTAAAGCAGATGCTGTTAAGGAAGTTGTAAATAGCTCCAAAAACATTGATGCTACACCTAGACAATCACCAGGTGATGTCTACATACAAGGTTTAAAAGTTAGAGCTATAAGCGGTGCTGATTCTTCGAAACTAAAAGTAAAAACAAAAAAATTTAACAATTAAAATTTACAATTATGGCAGTAGTACCTGTAGCACCCGAGTATGGGTCAATTAAACCCTCACAGAAGCAACAACTTCTTGAGAGTAACTATTTGGATTTCACAAATGGAACCAATGATTTCGCACAACAGTATCTTCCTGAGATTTATGAAGCAGAAGTAGAGCGTTACGGAAACCGTACACTTTCTGGATTCTTACGTATGGTCGGTGCTGAAATGCCAATGACTTCTGATCAAGTAGTATGGTCAGAACAAAATAGATTGCATATTGCATACAACGATGTAACTAAAGCAACTGAAACTACTTTAACTTTTGCATTAAACGCAACAGCTGGACCTAGTTTTGTAGCTAACGTTATTTCTAAAAATCAAACATTAGTAGTAGTTGATCCTGCAACTGGGCAAGATCTTAAAGTTTTTGTAACAGATAGTGTAAACACTTCTCCTACTCTAGCTACTATTACAGTTAAGCCTTATACAGCGGCTGATATGACTGCTCTTTCTGCAACAGCAGGAGCACTTAAAATCTTTGTATATGGTTCTGAATACAAAAAAGGAACAACTGATTCTGATATTAAATCGGTAACTCCTTCTTTTACTCAGTATAGTAATTCACCTATCATTATTAAAGAAAAGTATTCTATCTCTGGATCTGATACTGCTCAAATCGGATGGGTTGAAGTTGCTACTGAAGCTGGAGCATCTGGATATTTATGGTATTTAAAAGCTGAATCTGAAACTCGTTTACGTTTTGAAGATTATCTTGAAATGTCTGTAGTTGAAGGAGAATTAGTTTCTGGAACATCTACATTAGGAGCTGATGGCTATAAAGGAACTGAAGGTCTTTTTGCTGCTATTCAAGCAAGAGGTAACGTTATTAATAACTTTACTGCTGTTGGTGGTCTTGGATCTTTTGATAACATTCTTAAAAATTTAGATACTCAAGGAGCTATTGAAGAAAACATGCTTTTCTTAAATCGCCAAACGTCTCTTGATTTTGATGATATGTTAGCTGGTCTTTCTGCTGGAGCAAACGGTGGAACTGCTTATGGATTATTTGAAAACTCTGAAGAAATGGCATTGAATCTTGGATTCACTGGTTTCCGTAGAGGATCTTATGATTTCTATAAGACTGACTGGAAATACTTAAACGATGCTTCTACTCGTGGTGCTACTAATGGCGCTGGTGAAGTAGGATCTGGTATTGATGGTGTACTTGTACCTGCTGGTACTTCAACTGTATACGATCAAATTCTTGGAACTAATATCCGTAGACCATTCTTACACGTACGTTATAGAGCTTCACAAGCTGACGATCGTAGAATGAAATCTTGGTTAACTGGTTCTGTTGGTGGAGCTTATACTTCTGATCTTGACGCAATGGAAGTTCACTTCCTTTCTGAAAGATGTTTAGTTGTACAAGCAGCTAACAACTTTGTATTGTTTACTGCTTCTGCATAATCAATTACTATAAAGGTAATGCCGGGGATTAACTTCTCCGGCTAACCTTTTTTTAAATTATTTAATTATATTATATCATGGCAAAAAAGAAAATCGTGGATGATGTTATTGACATCCCACAACAAGAAGAAACTGTTAACACAACAGTAATAGAAAAAAAAGTTAAAACTCCCGCTAAACCGGAATGGGAAATAAAAGATAGAAGTTATTATTTAACTGGAGCTCATAGCCCATTAACGTATACATTAGCTTCTAAACATACCAGTAGGTTTCCATTATTATGGTTTGATGCTACTTTAGGGGAACAAAAAGAAATAAGATACGCAACAAATCAAAATTCTGTATTTGTTAGCGAACAAAAAGGTGAGGCTACTTTAGGTCACATTATTTTTCAAAACGGTACACTAACAGTACCTAAAGAAAAACAAAATTTACAAAAATTATTATCAATATTTCATCCTAAAAAAGGTAAAGTATTTGAAGAATTTGATGCTGTTTTAGAGGCTGCAGATGAATTAACTGATTTAGAATTACAACTTGATGCATTAAATGCAGCTAAGAATATGGATATAGATCAAGCAGAAGCTATTTTAAGAGTTGAAATTGGTTCTACTGTATCTACAATGGGTTCTAAAGAAATAAAAAGAGATTTATTATTATTCGCAAAACGTAATCCTAGTTTATTTATGGAATTAGCCAGTGATGATAACGTTCAACTTCGTAACGTAGCAATTAGAGCTACTGAAGAAGGAATCATAAAAATATCTCAGGATCAAAGAACATTTATGTGGGGTGCAAATGATCGCAAACTAATGACTGTTCCGTTTGATGAAAATCCATACTCAGCTATGGCAGCTTTCTTTAAAACAGATGAAGGCACAGAAGTTTTTAGATCAATAGAGAAAAAACTAAAATAACATGTAATATATTTTATAGTAGGTAAGCCACTATTATGGTGGCTTATTTGCTGTAAATAATAAAAAATACAAAATGGCAATAAACGTAAATACTGTATATCAAACAGTGTTGCTAATACTTAATAAAGAACAGAGAGGATATATGACTCCTGCTGAATTTAATAAGATTGGCACACAAGTTCAACTTGAAATATTTGAAAAGTATTTTGAAGACTTGAATCAACAATTGCGTGTTCAGCAAACAGATACAGATTATGCGGACAGAGTTGCTAACTTAGATGAAAAAATATCTATATTTAAAACATTTGGTGATGCGGTATATAATAATACTACACCCACTAATACTTATTTTACACTACCAACAACTGATGGCTATGGAGCCACTGTATCTTTTTATAGGCTTGGTACTGTAACATATGACAATGAAGTAGAACTACAAAGACTTCAAAGAGGTGAATTTACTTACATTGATAAATCACCTATAACAAAACCCTCAATAGATTGGCCCGTATATTTATACGAGAATCAAAAGCTTTTTGTTAAACCCACAACTATAATAAGTAATATTCAGGTTGATTATGTTAGAAAGCCTAATAATGTTGTTTGGGGTTTTACAACTGGTAACTTAGGGCAATATATATATAACAAAAATACATACGACGCTACAACACAGCCAAATGGCTCTGTTCAATTTGAATTGCACGAATCAGAGCAAACGGAAGTGATATTAAAAATATTAATATATGCTGGTATTGTAATAAGAGATCCACAAATTGTACAAATTGCTGCACAGCAAGTTCAAGCAGAAGAAATAAATAAAAAAAGTTAATAAGCAATGGCAAAACCTGATGGCGGTTTAATAACCGAAACAAATAGACAATATTATAGCGGAGCTCAAGGGTTTTTAGTTACAGAAGGACAAACAAGTTTTGTTTGCACATTTGATACAGATTTAAAATTTGGAAGTTATAGTCCTACTATTAATGCTTATGCTTTGAACAACTTTGTTCTTTATTTAAGCCAAACAGGTTTACCTGGTAGTTTCGCAGAGTATGTGGCAGAATACACGGTAACTAAAAATACTATAACATTAGCCGCAGCACCTCTTACTAATAGCTTTGTTGTTGTACAATTAAAATCTGAAACAGGTGGTAATTACGGTAATGAAGATGCTTTTGGCACTACTGTACAAGAGAATTATAATAACTATTCATATTTAAGCGTAAACGATGTTATAAATAACTTTATGGTTGCTTATGTAGGCACTGGAAAGCTAATACAAAGCGTTAAAAGAACAGATGTAATATTTCATGTAAAGCGTGGATTACAAGAACTTAGTTATGATACTTTAAAAAGCATTAAGTCACAAGAGCTACAAGTTCCTGCAAGTTTATCTGTTCCAATTCCGCAAGACTATGTAAATTATGTTAAATGCTCATGGGTAGATTCTTTAGGTGTTAAGCACATTATATATCCTACAACATTAACATCAAACCCATACTCTTTATTACCACAAGATGATGATGGTTTGCCGTTACAAGATAATTATGACGACAATTTATTGGCTAGTCAATATGCCACAGAAGAAAGATGGGGTACTGCTAATAAAAAATTAATTAATGGAGGTTTTAATGTTGCAGACATTAGTGCTGGATTAGATATTGATTGGTGGGGTGCGTGGGGACCCGGAGGTTTTTATGGTCAAAGATACGGAACTGATCCTGAAACATCACAAGTTAACGGATGGTTTACAATAAACGAAAGAGAAGGTAAGTTTTCTTTTTCAAGTGACTTAGTTAATGCGGTAATTATATTAGAGTATATTTCTGATGGATTAGCTTATACTGCTGATATGCGTATCCCAAAATTAGCTGAGGATGCAATATATGCTTATGTGTTGCATGCAATTATGCATGGGCGTATGAATGTACCTGAGTACATTGTAAATCGTTTAAAGAAAGATAAAAGCACAAAAATTAGAAATACTAAAATAAGATTATCGAACATAAAGCTTGAAGAAATAACTCAAGTAATGAGAGGTAAATCTAAATGGATTAAACACTAAAATTAAATGGCAGAAGTTAAAAATGCTTTTATTAAATCCAAAATGAATCAAGACCTAGATGATAGATTAATACCATCTGGGGAATATCGTGAAGGAATTAATATACAAGTTAGTAAATCAGAAGGTGCTGATGTAGGTGCATTACAAAACGTTTTAGGTAATAAAAAAGCAGTAGACTTTAGGGTTATAACTGGAGTAAATGATTTGGTTACAATAGGCCAATTTACAGATGCTACAAATAATGTTATATATGTATTTTTAACTAATTATACTGATCCTAATCCTAGCTTTCAACCAACATATAGTTCTTCTGCAAAAAACTTTATATATTCTTATAATGTATTAAACGGAGATACAACTAAACTTGTAGAGGGAAGTTTTTTAAATTTTTCAACTACCAATACAGTATATGGAGTTAATATATTAGAAAATTTATTATTTTGGACTGACAATAGAAATCAACCAAGAAAAATAAATATTACCTCTGCTACTCAAGTTCCTGGTTATTATACAACGGAAGATCAAATCTCTGTAGCAAAGTTAAACCCTTATGAGCCTATTGAATTATACAGAGAGGTTAATTCTATATGGGAAACTACAATGCTAGATAGAACTAGTTTATTGCTTCCTGATGGCGTTACTGCTAATCCAAATTATGATGCTCAATACGCAGGGGATCCTGATTTTTTAGAGGATAAATTTGTTAGGTTTAGTTATAGATATATATTTGATGATGGTGAACATTCTATAATTGCTCCTTTTACTCAACCAGCCTTTATACCAAAACAAGACGGTTATTTTTTAGTAGAAGATACTAATGTTAGTGGTAATACTGAAGCAGAAAATGCGGCATATAGAAGTACTATTGTTGAATTTATGGAAAATAAGGTAGATAATATTTTACTTCAAATCCCATTGCCAACAATTGGTAGCAATACATTTAATGACTTTAAAATAACAGAAATAGAAATTCTTTACAAAGAATCAGATCAAATTGCTGTTCAAGTGGTAGATGTTATTACACAAGAAGAAATTAAAGAAACAACAACTTCTGTTTTTGAATACAATTATCAAGCAAGAAAGCCTTTTAGAACACTACCTGATTCCGATATAATAAGAGTATATGATAAAATACCTGTAAGAGCATTAGGCCAAGAAATAATAAGCAATAGAATTGTATATAGTAATTTTCAGGATAAACATACACCTCCAGAATATTTAGATTATAATGTAGGAGCATTTAACAAATCTTCCTTTAATGTTACCAGTGGAAACATTTCAACAAACACCACAAGCATTGTTGAATACCCCACACATACTATAAAACAAAATAGGAACTACCAAGTTGGTGTGGTTTTATCTGATAAATACGGCAGATCTTCATCAACAATATTATCTATAGTAAATGATGGTGATATTGGAGGGGTCTCAGGCTCTTTTGGTGGATCAACATATTATCACCCATATAAGGATTCCACAGATAATGCCCCAGCTACATGGCCTGGAGATGCTTTAAAAGTATTATTTAATAGTATTATACCTAATAATCCAGCAGACCTACAAACCGGTTGGCCAGGATTATATAATGGTAATTCTAATTCATCTAATTATAATCCATTAGGATGGTATTCTTATAAAATTGTTGTAAAACAAACAGAACAAGATTATTACAATGTTTATTTACCAGGTATTTTAAATGAAGATCCTGGTAGTCGTTTAGAGGATCCAAAAAATACCATTGCTTATATTACTCTTTTAAATGATAATATTAATAAAGTACCAAGAGATTTAAATGAGGTTGGTCCAAATCAAAAACAATATAGAAGTTCCGTGCAGCTTTTTGGTAGAGTAACTCCAGATAATATTTTACCAGCAGGGCCTACTTTTAATGAACAGTATTATCCTGGTAGAGAATCACATACTGTATCTACAATAGGAGAAGAAAATGATTTATTGGGCAGTGTCACTGATTATGTGGATATTTATCAATCTGCATCAAATCCTTCATTAGCTAGATTAACTCAAAGTAATTTAGCAAATCCAATTGGGGCTAATGTACACAGTGGGGGAAATTACAATATATTATTAGGTATTTATGAAACAAATCCAGAAGAATCAAGATTAGATATATTTTGGGAAACTTCAACAACTGGATTAATATCTGATTTAAATGAAGCAATTGCAACTGGAACAAACCAAGCTACTGGTTTAGATTTATGGAACTTTTCTCAATCTGAAGCTGATCCTGTTGGTACAGCAGTTACGGGAGAATTTGCTCCTTTAGACATTACAGATCAGCCTATAAATTCATCTGTAGTAACATTAAATAGTGTTGTTGATGGTACTGGGACTCCTAGATCTGGTTGGGAATTAGTTGAAGTACCAGGTACCCCTAATAGATGGTATTTAAAAACAACAAGTAATTTTTATTACGGGGTTAATGGTTCTACTAAGGAATCATATACATTTACTTTAGGTGTTCTAGGAGGTGGGATAAATTCCACGCTTACAGCAACAGGTTCATTAACAAATGTTGCGCCTACTATAACTTGCCCCGCTTCCGTTCCTGTACAACAAGGTGAAACCACTGTTGCGACTTTTATAGGAGTTAATGGGTCTATTGCTGCTGGTGGAATGCAGGCAGAAAATTTAACTTGGTCATTGCAATCTGTAACCCCTACATTAAGCACATTGTCCATTAACTCAACCACTGGGGTTATGACAGAGTCATCTGGTCAAGCTTCTGGAAGTGTTAGTGCAGTTGTAAAATTATCTGATGCGGGTGGTCTATCTACTACCTGTACTACTAATATTGTGTTTGGTGAAGAACCTGCTAACTGTGGATTTAACAATAATGTTTCCACTTATAATCCTTCTTTTATAGGTGTTCAAAACCAAGCTTATGGAATTTATTTTGTTGCTAATAAAACCAACGCATCGGCTAATGAACCAATAAGTAGAAACCAAGGAGAGCTTGATTTAGAATTAGATGCTGATTTAGCAGAAAGCTATAAGCAAAAAAGATTTACGGGACCATCTAATTGTACAAACATTGGCGGGTTTAGTCAAGGGGAAATGAAAAATAGCAATTTTAATTCTAAAGCTAAAGTAAGCTGTGATCAAGAAGATTGTGATTTATCCGCTGGAACTGGTTTTATAAGTGTTGATTTTATTTTAAATCAATATTCTTTTAATTCATCTAACACTAATGATACTTTAAATTTAAAATGGCCTGCATATTTACAATATCGCTCTGCCGCTGATAGTTTAGCGGGAAATGATAATTGGGTACAAGCTGTTGATATTGAAGGTTTACCTATACAATTTGGAGGGCAACAAAAAAGTGATTATCCTGCAACCTTGCCTAATGATACTAATTCAGTTAGTAATAAAGGGGTTTTATTAAACAAAAATGAAACAAGTTCTCTTAATCTTCAAGGAACTCCAGAGGGTAGTAGTAATACTTTATTTTCAACAGATGTAGCTAATGTTTTTGTACAGGCAAAATCAAGTCAAAATTCATCTAGCTTATCAGCAAAAGCAAATAGAACTTTTGCTATAGGTAAAGATCAAGGATATGAATCGACACCAGATAAATTTGGTGATTACAGATTAATAATAGGTTTTCCATACGGAATTGCTAGCAATGGTAGCGCAAGTGTGCCAATAACAGTAACTGGAACAATCCTTAACCAAGGTGTATGTCCACCAAGCGGAAGTATTTATCATAGTACAGAAATGTTTTCTGGTAAATTTCAAACACAAATAACTTTTGGTGATTTTTATTATCCATCTGCCTATGGCACAGCAACTTCTTTTTCTTATTGGATTTCAAGTGGACAAGCTAATAGAACTACTGCACAAAATACACAACCAATAGCAACAGAAGTATATGCAAGGGAATGGCATTTTAAATATATAACACAACTATATAAAGATCCTAATTTAACAATTCCATTAACTACAGCTAATGGATTAAATCAAACAGCGGGAGGTTTTCATTCGTATTGTGCCGCTACAGATGGGTCTATAAACAGTGAACATGGTAATTCAAATTCTCACACAAATGGAATAGGTCAAACTACAACTTCTACTTATACTGATCAAGATAGAAGATGGACTGCTCAATTTGATTCTAATGGTAAGAAAATTAAACAAACTGCTCAGCCTAATAGAAAAAACCAATAAGTAATTTATACTATAAATAAGTAATAATAATATATGCCTGCAATAATAGAAGTAAAGTATTTTAATAGCTTCATTTTAAGAAAGACGGTTAGTAGCTCAGGCGCTCCAGTATGGAACGGATGTAATGGTACACAGTACCCAATTGGTTCATCTCCAACACCTGCAGATCCTGCTAGCGGTAAAAACTGGAGTATTGAAGAAGCTAGAATACGTGGTGGTTATAATAATACTACCGCAGGATATGGTGTAAAAGCTTATCTTGTAGAAGAAGAACCTAATTCTTCAAATAGAATTAATTCTATGATTTATTCTGGAATATTTAATTCAAGAACAGGAATTAATAACACTAATGTATTTTCAGTAGGTGAAGATATTGTTAAAAGTGTTGACCCAGCTAACGGCTCAATACAAAAGCTTTATGCTGAAGATACAAACTTAATTGTATTTCAAGAAAATAAAGTAAGTAGAGCATTAATTGATAAAGATGCAATATATTCTGCTGAAGGAAACGCAACTGTTACCACTGGACCAAATGTAATAGGACAAGTTCAAGCATTCGGCGGTGAATATGGTATTAGTAGAAATCCAGAAAGTTTTGCTGTTTATGGTTATAGAAAATACTTTACAGATAAAGATAGAAACGCTGTGTTAAGATTATCTAATGACGGTATAACAGAGATTTCAAATTATGGCATGTCTGATTACTTTAGAGATAATTTAAGTACGTTAGATAATAACCAAGGGCTGACTGGTAAAGCACAGGGGATGTGGGATATATATAATAAAAATTATACATTATCTTTACAGCCCGCAGGAAGTGACAGTTACGATACATTGTCTTTTGACGAAGGTCCTAAAGGATGGACAAGTTTTTATAGTTATAAACCTACAATGGGGACCAGCTTAAAAAATAATTTTTATACATTCCATAATGGTGCTATTTATAGACATTATGATGCAAGTGTTAAAAGAAATGAATTTTATGGAGTTATTAAAGATTCATCAGTAAAATTTGTGTTTAATCCTAATGTAAGCATGTCTAAAGTATTTAAGACTATTAATTACGAAGGAAGTAATGGCTGGGAAGTAAATTCCTTTGAATCTGACTTTACAGGCATCGGAAGTCCTATAACAAGAGCAAGTAATACCCAAGACAGCACGACTTTGGTTTATAGTTATAATCAAGGTTCTTACGATAATTATGGCAATGAATATCCAGCCACACTTATACCACCTATTAATTACGCTGGTTTTGTAAGAAAAGAAAATAAATATACAGCAAATCTTATTAATAATAGTCCAGCGGCTGCAGGTGAAATATCTTGGGGCGCAGCAATGACTGGTATTAAAGGTTACTTTGCTACAGTAACAGTATCAACAGACAATGTAACAGATTACGGTGGTGCAAAAGAATTGTTTGCAGTATCATCTGATTATGTTGAATCATCTTATTAAATTTAATTAAATGAATCAAATTACTGAAAAAAAAACTGAAATTGAAAATTCAATTAATTTCAGAAAAAATATTTTAGAAATTGAAAAACAAATACTAGACCATCCAAAATCAATTATGGGTGAAGAATTTGATAAAATAAATCCAGTAAAAAGCACTTTTGCGGGCGGATGTTATATTAGAGAAATATTTATGCCAGCAGAACAAATAATAACAACTAAAATACATAAAAAAGATCACCCTTTTTTTGTACAAAGCGGGAAATTATCTATAATATCTGAACAAGGTAAGCAAGAAATAGAAGCTCCTTATAATGGCATAACAAAAGCTGGAACTAAAAGATTAATATATACACATACTGATTGTGTATTTATAACGGTTCATGCAACTGATAAACTAACCGTTGAAGAAGTTACGAAAGAAGTTATTGCTGAAGATTTTAATGATCCTCTTGTTGCTATTAAATAAAATATAACAAAATAATGTATATAAAATGTTTTTAATATTAGAAATTTTAAATAACGATATAGTTAATTTAGCCATTAACTCTTCAGATACCTTAATTAAGGGTACTTTTGGAGCCGCTGCAATTGTGGCTACTATAGGTGCGGCTGTTTCTGTTGGTGGATCATTAATTGCTGCTGGTAAAGCTAAAAGAGAGGCGGAAAGTGCAGCGGGTAAGGCACAAAGAGTAGAAGATGAAATTGAAAGCTTTAAGCGCCAACCAGTAGTAAACCCGTATAGTGGGGTAAAAGACATAAGCGGGATGGCTAAAGATCTTAGTAGTATGATAGACAATCCTTATGAAAATTTAGGTGTTGCTACTACAGCTGCTGAAATTCAAATGGAACAAACTGATATTGCTTTAGCTAATACATTAGACACATTAAGAGCTTCAGGCGCAAGCGCTGGTGGTGCTACCGCTTTAGCTCAAGCGGCTTTACAAAGTAAAAAAGGTGTAGCTTCTTCTATTGAACAGCAAGAGGCACAAAATGAAAAACTAAAAGCCCAAGGTGAATCTGAAATGCAGCGAATGAAAATGGCTGAACAACAAAGAATACAAGGCGTTCAAATGAGTGAAGCCCAAAGAATGCAACAATCAGAAGCTGCTGGTAAAGAATTTGTATATAGAGAAGAAGAAAACAGAGATATGCAAGAGCTTAATAGGTTGCAAAATCAAGCTGATCAACAAAGACAAAATGAAGCAAATCAAAACCAAGCTAAAGCTGCTGCGTGGAGTGCTGGTATTAGTGCTGTTGGAAATATAGGGGCTTCTGCTGCTGGGAATATAGGGGCTTCTGCTGCTGGGGGAATATAACAGGTTAAATAAATAAAAAATAAATGAGTTACGAAAATCCTAGAATAATAATAGATAAATCCGGCATGATATTAGCTGAGGGTATTGCTAATTTTGGTAAATATGCCGCACAAGGGCTTACTAATTATTATGCTAATCGTGAACGTATACAAAAAGAAAATGATGCTAAAGATAATGAGCTCGCTAAAATTTCTTTAAATGCCGGCGAACAAAGACTAAAAAATCAAAGCAATTTTGAACAAAAATATGGCGGTAAAGTTGGGTATGATAAAGCTAAAGAGCTATATAAAGAAAGTGCACAAATTTATGAAAGAGCAAAAATTCGTGCGGAATCAATAACTGATTTAGATGAAATTAATGCATTAAAAGAAACTATGTCTGGAGAACTAAGTTTTCAAAATAACATTAAATCTAACTTAATAAAACTAGCCGGAGAAGTTACTGGTATTCAAAAAGCTTTAGGAGAAGGTAAGGAATATGGATTTAATGGCATAGGGACTCAAGGAAAGCTTGTAACTCAAAGCTCATTAAATACACTTATAGGAGGGCCTGGTTTTTTTACAGGTGCTAGAAATGGCAATTCAATTGATTGGATTTTTGAAGGCGATGTTAATGGACAAAAATATCAAAAAATAATAAACGGAGCTAATTATGCTAATAGTCCAGACGGAATGTCTTATGATATAATTAATCTTTCACAAGAAGGCGCGGAGGCGGTAACGGCTTCTTTATTAGAAAAAAATGGAAATATTAAACAAACTAGTATAATAGGAAATAAGATAATTGATGCCCCTTTGCAAGTTATAAATAAACAAGGAGGCAAAATGCGGGAGCAAGGTGCAACAATGCCCATTGAGATTATAAACATAGATAAAATACTTATTTCAAGACAAGCTGATATTAAGGCGCAGTCTTTTTACAATAGCTTAAATCCATCACAAAAAGAAGATACATTTAATAGCTCTTTTAATTTTGCGTCACCAGATTTAGCCCCTAATGGTTTTAAAAGTTATGAAGATTTTCAAAATAAAACTAAACAAATGCCTCCTAATGAAAGAGTTCAAATTGTTAAAGCTGCTTTAGAACAAACGATTTTAGATGATACATTGAGACAAACTGGGATTGGAACATATCTTGATGCAGAAACAGGACAAGATGTTTATTATAGACAATCTGGACAAATTCAGGCTAAACCTAGTATTTCTGCTAAAGCAACTAAACAAACTGCAGGTGAAAAAAAGGAAATAACACGTGTTGAAAATCTTCAACAAACCGTAGAAGATATAGATAATTTATTTTTATCATTAGATATTAAAAAGAACCCTGCTGGTATTTATAAAGGTAGTGTTGATATGAATGATTTAGCAACTCAAGAACGTATAATACAAAAAGGCTTTAGCGTTAAATCAGTTACTGCTAAACAAACTGAAGAAGAGAAAGATGAAGGTATTGAACCTGAAATTATTGGTTATGAATTAAAAGACGAAAGTACTGGCAAGGCTTTTGAAGTTCCAGTAAATGTTGCTGCTCCTATATTTATGCAAAAAGTTTTATTAAGCAGAGGGGCAAAAAGACAAGAAGCAGATAAAGTTGGATTTAGCTTTGCTGTAAAACCACAATTACCTTAAATTTAATTTACATGGAAGAATTATTTGAATTCAATGGTCAAGAATATTCATTATTTGAGATTGAAGAAGCTGCTCGAGCTAAACAACTTTCTGTTGATGATTATATAAATCAATATAATATTTCTCGAAAACCGGGAAAGACATCTCCCACAGCACCGGGTGCGGTTGTGGAGGAAACTGCAGCACCCGAAAGTCAAGCTACGGAATTAGCGTCGGTAAATACTTTTTCGGAATTACAACAAAGTGAAAAAGATACTGCAATAGAAAGAGCTTTTGGCAAAAATGAAGTAACAGATTTTTTTGGAGATTTATATAGAGCTGGGATTGCGGGGGCTTTACAGGCGGAAGCGGTTGATCCTAGCTTAGATTTATTCAAACAGGGCGCAGACGCTTCTGAAGAAACTATTAATAAATATATTGAAACAAATCAAAAGATTGCAAGTAAAAACATGGAATCTGACGAAATGAAAAGTTTTAATGAAATTTATGATAAAGAAGGCGGTGGCTGGTGGGGTTTTGTTAAAGGTGTAGCAAACAATCCAACAACATTACCCTCTATGCTAGTTAGCTCTATTGCTACTCAAATAGGGTCTCTTCAATCTGGTGAAGTTGCTGCGGCTGGAACGGCTGGTTTAGTAGCGGGTGCTACTGGAGCGGGATTAGCTTCTGCTGGAGTTTTAGCTGTGCCCGGTGGGATTGCTGGATTAATGGGGGGTACAATGACTGCTATGGAAACTGGATTAACATTTTCTGAACTATTAGCAGAAGAAGTTGGTGATGATTTAACAAATGAATCTGTAAAAAAAATATTAGGCAATCCTGAAAAGCTCGCTGAATTAAAAAACAAAGCACTAGGTAGAGGTGTTGCTATTGGTGCTATTGAATTAGCAACCATGGGTATTGCTAAAGGGGTTGGAGGAAAGATTGCTAAAGCAGGCTTTAGAGGTGCCCCTACTTTAGCAGCAACAACAGCTGGTGGTATTGAGGTTATTGGTGGAGGAACAGGTGAAGTAGCTGGTAGATTTGTTGCCGGGCAAGAAATGGATGTAGCTGAAATTGGTTTTGAAGCATTTGCTGGACTTGGAAGCGCACCAATATCTATGGGAGGGCAATTGGCTAATCTAAACACTAATATTGATAGGGTTAAGATTAATAAGCAATTAAAAAATACTTCTTATAAAAATATTGCAGAAGCTTTTGCCCCTGAAGCAGCAACAACAGAAACGGAGATTAATATAGCTAAAATTAAAAACTCCTCTAAAATACTAGATGAGCAAGTAAATAATCTTGTTAAAAATACTGAATTAACTCCTGAAGAGGGCCAGGTTATTAAAAATAATTTCAGAGATACTCAAGGGGCTGTTAATAGATTATCTAAATTAGAGTTAAATGCTGATAACGAAATAGAAGCTATAGCATTATTAAAAGAAGAGCAAACATTAAAACAAAAAATTAAATCAGTTGACCAAGCTAGTTTAACTACAATAGAAGCAGAAAGAGTTACTGAAATCAATAATAGATTAAAAGAAATAGTAACTGTAGATAGAGAAAAAAAACTTAAAGAAAATGTAGCTTTCACCACAAAAGCAGGTGCGGTTTTTGGTCTTAAAACTAAAGTAATTCCATCTAAAAAACAATTTACTAAAAAATTCGGTAAAGAAGCGGGTAAAGCTGATGGGTTTATTGAAAAAGGAATTATTTATATTAATGAAGAGGTTGCAAAAAACACTGATGCAATTACAGTAGGTAGCCATGAGCTACTTCATGGAATATTAAATATTGCTTTTAAAAGCAAGGATGCTAGTAAATTAGTAAATGATTTTAAAAATAGATTAAATGAAAGTCAATTAAACGCTATAAATGAAAGATTATTTGCTACTGATGCTAAAGGTAAAAGGCTATATAGCGATGAATATTTAAGTGCTAACCCAGACGAATATTTAACAGCTTTTTCTGATGCTATTGGGAAAAATGAAATTGCTTTTGAAGAAAATGTATTTACTAAAATAGGAGATTTTATAACACCTATATTAAGAAAATTAGGATTTGCAAAAATTAAATTTAACACTGGTAAAGATGTATATAATTTTTTAAGGGAATATAATAAAAGCATTAAAGAAGGTAAATTAAGTGAAGATATTGCAAGTTTAGCAGATCAACAAATCGAAACTGGTAAAAAGTTTTCTAAATCTGATATAAAACAAAGTTTAGATACATTTGTACAAACACCAGAAGGAACTAAAAAATATAATACTAAAGAAGAATTTCAAACTTCTAAAGATTATATAAAAGCTTATGAAGCTATTACGCAAAGCAATTTATTAGATGGTGTTATAATGCAAGGTATGACCGAAAAAGGCTTATCTGGGCAATCTATGGCTAATTTTATAGATAATGTAAAAGATAATTTAACAGAGCGTTTTGTTAAAAACTTTGATCCTGCTAAAAATGATAGTTTATTTGGTTGGCTATTAGGTAAAACTCCTATTGTAGAAAAAGCGCAATTGGATGTTATTGCTACTTATACAAAAAAGACAGCTAAAGAGTCTATTGAAAATGAAGTAGATGGTAGAACCGTAGCTAGAAGTATAATTGATGAGGGCCCTTCTGTAGAAGAAATAGTAGACAGATCTATTGAGCAAACCGATAGAGCTCCTAAGTCTAAATTAAGAAGAGAATTAAAAGTTGATGACAAAATTGGTATTGAACAACCATTAATAGATAAAATTAAAGTAAGTGTTGAAGAAACGTTTAAAGATGGATTACCAGATGTTAAAGATAAAACTTTCCGTAAAAAACTAATTAATCAGTACAGGGTCAAACTTAAAGCTCCTATAGCTAAATTAATAGGTGGAGGTAAAAAATATAAAGATTTTTTAACACAAAATAAAGAAACTTTATTAACCAATTTGCCTATATCTTATTGGGTTCAAATAGAAAGAACAACGCCTGAAAATGAAAGAATATTTTCAGCGCCAGTAAAAAGATTAACTACTCAAAAAGAAATTGATAAAGCAAACCAAAACGGTTTATTGTACGTTGAAAACGAAGCTGTGGGTCCAATGCTTTACCGAAAATTAATGCCAACTGATAAACAGTTTTTAGATTTTTATGGTGTTTCTGATGATGTTAACTTGGGTTCTACAAAAGGAACCAGAAAAGATGAGTTAGCTAGGATTATTGGTGTTACTATGGCTGCTGATATGACGCCTACTGTTATAAGAGAAAAAGCAGCTGAAGGTAAGGTTACCCAACAAGAACAAGCGAAAATAGCAGAAAAAATACAAAGAGATCCAACTCTTAAATTTAGTTTAAGTTCAAAGGAAAAAAATGCTATAGATAAAATTATAAATACATTACAAAGTGATATTTTAAAAAATATAGAATTTGAAAGTGTAAATTTTACGGATGATTTAAATCTTTTTATTCTTAATAAATTTAATGAAGGAATAGAAGAAAATTTAAATTTAAATAAAATATTAGAAAATGTAATTACAGCAACAAATAGTTTTATAACAGATAAAACTGGTAAAAATTTAATTTCAAAAGCTGTTTTAGATACTAATGGTAAATTAACTAGAAATTACTTTTTAAAAATAAAACAAGCGACTGGAATTGCCCTTAAAAAAGAAATTGCAGAATTAGGTTACTCTTCATCAAAAGAATTACTTGGAGATCGTTTAAAAAACGCCTCAAAAAATGAGCGCCCAACAATAATTTTAAATTGGTTTATAAATGAATCAAAAGCAATTACAACATTTAATGGGCTTACTAATATAACAAAAATTCAAGATATTTATAATGAAGTAATTGAGTCTGAATTAAAAAAATACAACATAGAAGGTTTTAAGGTAAATAAAAATCCAAAAGGCGCGGGTAAAAAATTATTTTTTAATAACATACCTATTGATAGATATAAATCAACAACTGATATAAAAAGAAACTTTGCTGAATATATACTTCAAATAAATAAAGAAGCTAATGATGCTAAAGCGTATGTTTTAGGAATATTAGATTATTATAAAGATAATAATTTAATTAATGAAGGTAAAGCTCATATAAAGCTTTTAGCTAACGACCAAATTGGTGCTTTAAGAAAAATAGCGAAAGCTGGTATGTATGTTGAAAATCTTTCTACTAAAGAAACAACTTTAGAGCATCAAACCCCAGTATTACAAATAACATTGGATTCTAATAATTTTTTAGATGGAAAAATATCTCGCGAACAATTAGAAAAAGAATTTGATAATGCTCAAGTAAATTTAATTACAAAAAGAGTTGATAAAGCTCTTACAGCTGCAAACTTAAAAAGTAGCGGTAAAGATAGAATGCTGAATTCTTTAGTTATTAAAGCTGTTAAGCAAGATATAAAAGAAGGCGTTATATATAAAAATATTAAAAGCGTATATAAAGAAAACCAAATCAAATTTTCTAAAACATTAAGTCAAGATTTTAATAAAATTATTGAAGATAAAACTGGTATTGCCGCTGATGAGGTTTATAAAAAAGCTAAAGCAGAGGTTATAGGAGCAAGCAAAGGCAAATGGAAGTTTTTTATTCCTCCTGGTGCTGAGGATTTTGTAGGCTTATTATATGCTACATTGGGGAAAGATAAATTAGGCGACCAGCAAATGGCGTGGTATAAATATAATTTATTAAATCCTTACACTGACGCTCTTAATAATATAACTCGTGATCGTGTACAATTAGCTAAAGACTTTAAAGAGCTTAAAAAGCAATTAAAAATTGTACCTAAAAACTTACGTAAAAAATTACCAGGTACTCAATATTCTCAGCAAGATGCAGTTCGTGTTTATATTTGGAACAAGCAAGGTGTTGACATGCTTACTGAAGAAAACGGCATGGATAAGGCTGATTTAGATCAATTAATTGAGTTTGTTGAAAAAGATCCTAATCTTTTGAAATTTGCGGATCAATTAATGGAAATAACGCAAGGAGAGTACGCTTCTCCTGGTGCAAAATGGTGGAACTCTGGCACTATTGATGCAGATTTATTAAAAACATTAAGCACAACAAGAAGAACAAAATATTTAAAAGAGTCTGGATGGACAGAAAATGTAAACGCTATATTTTCAAAAGATAATTTAAATAAACTAGAGGCTGCTTATGGTAAACCTTATAGAATAGCTTTAGAAAACATTCTTGGAAGAATGAAAAGCGGTAGAAATAGAAGCTTTGGTGGAGATGCTTTAACTAGTAGATTTACTGATTGGATTTCCAATTCAATTGGTACTATTATGTTTTTAAATTCAAGATCAGCTGTACTTCAAACAATTTCTGCTGTAAACTTTATAAATTGGAGTGATAATAATGTATTAGCTGCTGCTAAAGCATTTTTAAACCCAAAACAATGGACTAAAGACTTTATGATGCTTATGAACTCACCGTTCTTAGTTGAAAGACGTAATGGTTTAAAGATCGATGTAAACGAATCTGAAATCGCAGATCTAGCCAAAACGTCTACTAATAAAGCTAAAGCAATCATGGGTCAACTATTAAAGGCTGGTTTCTTACCTACACAAATTGCAGATAGTTTTGCAATTGCATCAGGGGGAGCTAGTTTTTATAGAAATAGATTTAATTCTTTAGTTAAAGAAGGATATACAAAAGAAGAGGCTGAAGCAATAGCTATGCGTGACTTTAGAGAAACAGCAACTGAATCTCAACAATCTTCTGATCCTTCACGTATTAGTCAACAGCAAGCGGGACCATTAGGACGCATTGTATTAGCTTTTGCAAACACTCCAGCTCAATATGCTAGATTAACTAAAAAAGCTGTTATGGACATTAAGAATGGCCGTGGTGACCTTAAAACAAATGTTTCTAAGATTATATATTATATGGTTGTTCAGAACATTATATTTACCGCTTTACAGCAAGCATTATTTGCTGTTGCATTTGGTGATGATGAAGAAGAAGATGAAATGAATAAAAAATATATTCGCATGGCTAATAGCATGTCGGATAGTATTTTAAGAGGATTAGGGTTTGCTGGTGCTGCTGTTTCTGTTGCTAAAAATATAGCTATTAAAATAGCACAAGAATCTGATAAAAAAGCACCTAAGTTTGAAGAAGCTGCTTGGAAGTTACTTGAAATATCACCACCAATATCATCTAAGATTTCTAAATTTAGATCAGCTGGTAGACAAATTAGTTGGAATAGAAAAGAAATACGAGAAAAAGGTTTAAGTTTAGAAAACCCTGCCGCTATGGCTGGTGCTCAAATTATAGCTGGGGCTACTAACTTACCTGTTGATAGAGCATTAAGAAAAATAGATAATGTACAAAATGCTTTATCTGAAGATGCTGAAATGTGGCAACGAGTTGCTTTATTATCAGGATGGCAAGATTGGGAAATTGGTATGGATGACAAAAAGAAAAAGAAAAAGAAAAAGAAAAAATCAACAACAACTAGAAAATCAATAAGATAAACCAAACTATGAGCACAATAACAATTACATTAAGCATTTTTACTGTATTATCCCTTTTATTAAATTTTTATTTAATATCATTATACACTGGTAAAATACAAGACAAAGATAAAGATATGATTGCGGATGCGGCTGAAGAGGCTGTTGCTGAAATTAAATCAAGAGCTGAAAACGTTGTAAAAGAAATTAAAGACGTAGGAGATGCTATTAAAGAAGTTGGTAATCAAATTGGAGATATACCTTCTGCAGCAACTGGTAAACAAAGATCTGGAAGAAAAAAACAATAAAACATGAAATTACCTAAAAACGGAGTAGCAAAAGAATTACGTTCTTATAGTGGGGCATTATTAATATTTTTCTTTATAGTAGCTTTAGTTGTAGTATTTATTCAATATCCAGTTTTAGAATCTAATAAAGAAGTTGTAATGATGCTCGTAGGTACACTATCAGCTAGTTTAGCTATGGTCATAAGCACTATTACGGGTTCCAAGCCTGATGATATAAATGCACTTAAAGCAACAATTGAAAGGAAAGAAGATCAAATTGAATTATTAGTGGCAGCTAAAGATAATCTTGAAGATATGATTATTAATTTGCAAAAGCAAATGTTAGAAAATCAGGATAATATGATGGATAAATTCATATTAAAAGCTGCAATGGATTTTGATGACAAAAAAAAAGAGGTAGAACGCTAATTCTACCCCTTTAAACAAACAACTATTTGTAACAACAAATACAAAACATAGCGTGAATATACAACTTATTCGCGCTATAAAAATAATTATTTACTTTTTTTATCCATCACAGGATATACAATCTGGATCCATTGCTTTTGCAGCAATATCACCTCTTAATACAGATTCAGTTCTCATATAATACAAAGTCTTAATACCACGTTTCCATGCCTCTAAATGCACTTTATTAAGCCATTTAGGATCCGCTACAGAAGGAAACGCTAAATTTAAACTTACTGATTGATCTATATAATCTTGACGTATACCAGCTTGATTAACTAATTCTAATTGATTAATCTCTTTAAATGTTTTAAATACATTTTTTACAGACTCACCATCTTCTTCGGTAAGTCTTCCTTGGTGATCATAATTCCATCCATCGAGCTCTTTAATGTCTTGAATGGATCCACCATCTTCCAAAATCTTATCCCAAGTTTCTTTACTATCAATTCCAATTTTTCTTAATACTTTTTTAAGTTCTTTATTTTTTCTAATAAACGTGCCTTTAGCAGATTGCTCTGTAAATACGTTTGCAGCCCAAGGCTCAATACCAGGTGAAACATTACCTGAAAGTTTACTGTTAGATACGGTAGGCGCAATAGCTCTTAAATGTGTATTACGCATTCCAGTACCTACACACCATAAAGGTTCACCATAAGTTTCAGCTAAATCTCTTGATGCTCTTTCAGTTTCAATTTTTAATTTTGAAAAAATTTCTCGCGTTTTGAATTGTGCTAATAAACCTTCGAAAGCAATTCCGTTCTTTTGTAACAGACTGTGCCACCCAAGGACACCCAACCCAAGTGCCCGACCTTTTTCCGCACTGCGTACAGAGTTCTCGAATCCCTTCATATTCTTTGCCTTCTGGATAAATTCTTCGAGCACACCGTCTAGGAACCATGTCGCGTCGTATATCAAATTCGTGTTCTTCCATTCGTCGTATTTATCTAAGTTAAGAGAAGATAAGCAACACACAAAAGAGTGTGATTCGTCTGTATGTAATGCAATTTCACTACATATGTTTGTCATATGAACTTTGAGCCCATTTGATTTGTATGCTTTTGGGTTATTTTTGTTTGTATTTCCCTTAAAGAGGATATAAGGCTCTCCAGTTGCTTTACGCTTTTGTAATAGTTTCCCCCACTTGCGTCTAGCTTCTGTATCTCCTTGTTCAAGTCTTCGCATAAACTTGTCACCGACCACAGCGCACTGGTGTAGATTGAGGGACTGCCTATTGACATCTCCTTTAGGTTCTCTGATCTCCACCCATTCTTCAAAGTCGGGGTGATCAATATTGATGTTAACTGACGCAGCTCCTCTGCGGACAGATCCTTGATTAGTGGCAAGTATTGTTGAATCGTATATCTTGCAAAACGGGACCACTCCATCACTTGTTCCATTACCTGTAATTTTAGCACCAGCGGGTCTTATCATATTAATCCCTATGCCAACACCGCCTCCATGCTTGGCTAAGAGCATCATTTCTAAATTCTTTTGTCCAATATCATTTATACTATCAGCAACATCAATCCCAAAACAACTAATAGGTAAACCTCGATCTGTACCTGTATTAGACAACACTGGTGAGGCTAAACACAGCCAACCCCGCCATATGTAATCAAAAAACTTTTCAGCTAATTCTGGCTTGTATAAACGCTTAGCTACCGCGGTTGAAACGCGCATATAAGCATCTTTAGGTGATTCTCCTTGAAATAAATAACCACCTGTAATTGTTTTTTTATAAACTTCAGTATCACCCCACACTGGATAATCCTCACCTTTTACCCATTCATTATTCCACATTTAAATCTAATTTTTTTTCTTGTTGTTTTTTATTTGCTTCTTCTAATTGTTTTGTTAATTCAATTATTGCATCGTCATAACCAGGCATTAATTTAACCGCCTCTAGTGTGCCTACACTTAAATCTTTTAAGTTATATAATTCAGTTATTAATTGTTTAACAATATTTTCTAAACCATTTACCTTATTAACTAATTCTACTAATTTTTGTTCTTTCATTTCATTTTATTTAATAATTTTTATTAGGTTTTAATTATTATAAATAATACATTCATAATAACTAGTACACGTAATTGTTTGGTCTCTATTTGTTATGCAGTGTTTTGCAACTTTAATACAATCTTCTTCTATAATATCTTCTGCCGTACAACTTAAAAACAAAAATAAAAATAAACTACCAAATATCTTCAAAATCTTCTCCTTCATTTGCTTTTGAATAATCAGTTGGACGTACAGCAAAAAAATCAGTATGGGTATGACCACCAGTAAGATGGTAAAACCAATCGAGATTACTTGATGCTTTTTTGTTAAATTCAAAGTGCTGCCCGAGGTCGAAGTAACCAAGCTCTTGTAATTTTTCGTTAAGTCTTTTTCTAATAAATTGCTTAAGATCGTAGGCTTTAATTCCTTCAACGTCTCCGGCTTCAAACATTCTGTCAATATATTTTTCTTCTGCCTTAAGCATTGCTGTCGCCGCATCAATAATATCTTTTCTACAATCTTCTAATAAACTTTTATCTTCTTCGCACATATGTCTAAAGAGTCTACAGCCCATTTTAGAATGTAATGATTCATCCCTTACACTCCATTTCATTTGTTGCCCAATCCCTTTAAGGAGATTACGTAATTGAAAACTATAAAGAACAGCAAAAGCAGAGTAGAGGCTAACTCCTTCTGCAAAAGCACTAAAGATTGCAAGGCTTCTTGCGATTCTGGTTTTATTATTTCCATCATAACTAACTAAATTATCAAATCGTTCCATTGTTGCTTCATCTTGAAGAAAGGCTTCAAAATCTTCTAAGCCAAGTGTTTCATTTAAATAGCTATAAGCTACAGCGTGAATTGTTTCTTGAGAACCAAACATCATAGCCATTTGTTGTATTTCGTGTTTTGGAAACCAACCAACTACTTTTTGTGTCCAATAATCACTAACAGCACATTCTGTTTGTGCAAATCCTAGTAGTATATTACCTACTAAGCTTTTTTCTTCAGGTGTTAATTTCTCATTCCAATCCTTAACATCACCTGACATTGGTATTTCGGTATGCAACCAGAATGCCTGAGCTTGTTTAAGCCATCCCTCAGTATAGTACTCTGGGTACTCAAATGGTTTGTACGCAATTCTTTCATTAAATAATCCCATTAATTTTTATAATATATAGTTAAACATAATTCTACAAAAGGTATATATAAAACATGGTCTGTTGATTCGTTTTCTACATAGCTTCTAATTCCTAATAAAACACCAGGATATAATCCAACACTAATTTCCCAGCCTGTCATCTTCCTTGTCCTTTATATTGTTTAGTATAATTTTTACTTGTTTTTAAGTTAGAAGTTTTAGATTTAGCATGTACTCCTGGTCTTTTAACCCTTGTATTACTTTTATAATTATTTGATATTACTTTAGCCATAGCATTTTATATTATATTTATCATGTATCTCAACTATTTCTTTGTATTTTACATATCCTCTATTTTGGATAGACCACTTAATCCATTTTTCAATCTGCCTTTCGGCATATCTAAGCCGAGCTACTTTTTTTTCTTGCTCAGGATTATTTCTACTACTCTGTCGCATTCTTTTTGATTTTGTGGTTTATATAAAGTATACTGGGGAAATTGCTCAGTAACTAATTTTTTAAACAGTTTCCACCTAATTGGGAAAGATTCATTAGCTCTACCTTTTGTTTCTATTATAAAATCTTCACCAATAAAATCAGGTGTATACTTAATAGGTAATATTCTTTTACTACCTCTATTAATTAATTCCCCTTTGCCATTAGCTTGTCTTTCATAAGATTCATTTTCAAAATGAAATCCATTAATTAAAACAAACGTTTCACCTTCATATTTATTTTTAATCTTTGCTTTTTTTAAAGCAGTATACATATACTTTTCTAAGCCTGAAGCAAAGTCAATCCCGTCAAAGCTAACTTTTTTAGCTCTAACAGGACCCCTTTTTCTTCTTCCTTTTCTATTTCTATTAAGCATCTTCTTCAAAGTCTTTTAATAGCTTTTCTTCTAAAGCTGTAGTAGATTCCATCTTGAGCTTCTGAATATAATTAACTGCATCCATTAATTCTTCTTGCAAATGATTAAGCCATTTATGCAAATTAGGTTCATCATCATGAAGAGTAACACCATATTTTTTATAACCAACATCTGAGCGTTGTTGAAACTTTTCAACTACATCTTGTATTACTTTATCTCTCATAGCGTATTTTTTACAAATGTACCATTAACCATCTTGCCTTTACGATTAGATATTTCGTCATAAGCAGACTGAATACAATCTTCAATATTGTGTCCTCGTAACTTAGCTAAATTAGTTAATACAACGACCATATCTCCTATAGCATCAATAACTTCTGGTTCGTCATTTTTTAATATAGCTTGAGCTAATTCACCTGACTCTTCCATAAGTTTTATATATTGAGTTTTAAAATCTCCCTTATCATATAAACCACGTTCTTGTGCCCACCCTCTAATGAGTCCAAATATGTTTTCTTTGTCATATAGTGGTTCTGCCAAAAAAGCTTCATAAAAAGCTTTATTATAAATGTACGTACGGTTATCATTATACATTGATTTTTTAGCATTAGCTTTTATCCAATTAACAGATTTTTTTGTTAATTCAAATTCACCTAATGATGTTTCCCATTTAAATCCAATATCACTATCTAAATTAGCTTTTAACTCTACGATAGAGTATGGAAAAGTTGACGTTTGTTCTGTAGCATTAATTTTCATTTTCTTAAATAAATTTTTATATAATTTTCTATCTACTCTATAGCCATAAGACTTTTGAAGTTCTATTTCCTTGTGAGATATATAATCTATATCATCAGAAGAATCAAGAACTTCATATTCATTAGGCTTATAACCCTGCGCAAGCGTAACTCTACTTTTTAAATTACGTGCGACTCCTATTTTTTTACCGAATATGTGATAAATATAATACATATTAATTATAAAGTTTATTGTATCTAGCAACTACGTAAATATAGTCAATATTCTCTGCAATACCAAATCCAATGTACTCACAATCTTCACAAATTATTTGTTTGAATGTTTCTTCCTCATTATATCTTATTGCCCAACCTATAGATGCATCTAATAAGTAATCTTCAATTTTTATATTTTCTCTTTTTTTATAATAATAAATTAATTCTCCTTTATCATCATCGCTAAATTCAAATTTATTTGTTTCAGCTAAATATATTGCCCATACTTTAGCGGATTCTGCTAATGAATTATCGTATTTTAATTTATTTAAATCATGAAAAGACCTAATATCGTTTTGAAATGTTAAGGCTCTTTTATGATCTAATTGCCCAAAGGACATTAAAGGAAATAATAATAATAATGTAAATAATAAATTTTTCATGTTTTTTTGGTTTATTTGGTTAATTATATCTTTACTTTTTTTACTTAGCCATTCTCCTGGATAATTGGTTTTTTTAAACCAAATGTCATCCGACTGAGAGTGGGGCTTTGATTGCTTTGTGTGATTCATAGTTATTTAATTTAATCATATTATGTGTTGGTATAAAAACAAAATCTCCTGCACCTTTAACTAATTTTAAGCCAAAGTCAACATCTACTGTTGGGAGTTTTTTAGGTTCTCTTGCTAATTGCAAGCTCGCTTGATCTAAATGATTATTATATAAATGACAATCACCTAATTGACCAATTAAAGTTCCGGGCTCGTAGTCAAATCCCTTAGCTAACATCAATAATAATAATCCATACATAGCTATATCATAAGGTAAGCCTAAAAATATGTCTACTGATCTTTGTTGCCACATTAAATCTAGTTTACCATCATTTATATAAACTTGAAAGCTGTAATGACAAGGAGGGAGTGCCATATCATTGAGGTCACCAGGGTTCCACGAATTAACCATAAGTCTTCTTGAAGACGGGTTAGATGTGATTTCTTGAAGTAAACTATAAAGCTGATCAACGCCATTACTATTTCTCCACTGATAACCGTAAACTTTACCAAGTGTTCCGTCAGTTCTACCGCTTCTGGTATAGTCTGCATCCCAATAAGTGAGATTGTGATTATGCAAATATTGCATATCTGTGCGACCTTGTAAGATCCATAATAATTCCGTAACTGCATTTTTAAAATATATTTTTTTAGTTGTTAATAATGGAAAACCTGCACGCATATCATGTCTTATAGTTCTACCAAATACTGATCTTGTGCCAGTGCCCGTGCGGTCTTCTTTATCTTTGCCTGCGTGAAATACTCCAGAGAGTAATCCCCTATATTCTTCATCTATATTTATCATAATAAAATTTATACATTAAATAAAATTCATACCATATTTCTTTTGGTCCATAAACATTAGGAGACTTATACCATCTGCCATTATTAAAAACCTCTAAATACCATTCTTTAGGGTTTGGGCCCTGAGTTGCTGGCTTAGGTGAAATTCTAATGTTATTGTTAACTCCCCAAGCATACCATTCATTTTCATTCTTAGAAGTCATATATTCTGGCATCCAAATTGTTTCTTTTCTTTTAGCCATTTATTCCCAAGGCATTTTTTCCTCAGTTAAATCTAAAGGCTCATGCGGTATAAAGCAACCTGATTTTGGTTCCCATTTAAAATGAGCTTCAGCACCATTTTCGCCAAGGTTTTGAAATTTGACTTTCAATATTTTAGCTTTAACAGTTCTTTGCTCATAGTCTCTGTGAACTAATATGCCATGGTAGCTGGCATCATACCATTCACCTCCACCTTTAATATTATACATTGTAGGCTCTTCAATCCGCCCATTAGCATCTTTATACATTTTAGTAGGGTGTGCAACCACAATAACTAAAACATCATATTTTTTTGCGAATATCTCTATTTTAGATAAGTAATCAAGAGTATATACATTAACATCACCAGAAGCATCATTAGATCTTACTTTATTAAAAGGGTCTATAACTAAACATTTAATTCCTTTGCGCTTTACCAACTCAGCACCTTTACGTAATACAGCCTCTAAACTGTATTTATCCATATCAATAAAGAAAAAATTATCATTAATATGTTCTGCTACTTGATTCCATTTATCTGTACCAATATCCTTTTTAGATGGCATGTCTTGCCACACTTTTCTCATTAATTTATGAGCATGCAAATATGTTGGTGCATTTTCAGGAGAAGCAAAAGCTGTTTTCCATTGATAATTTATATTATATCCAATAACCATTTGATCAACAAAATCGGACTTCCCACTAGAAGGAATACCAGTAACAGTAATAAACTGACCAGTGTAAGTGCTGAAAATGCTATCGAAATTAGGTAATCCAACTTGGAAACCGGGTTTAAAACCATTTTCAACAAAATCTGTAATTTCCGCTTCAATGTCCCTGAACGTTGTAACGTTTTCAAGAGGGACTGGTTTTGCTTTGGCAATACGCTTTGCCAATTCTTCTTTTCCATATTTTAATAAATATTCATTTGCGTCTTTACAATCTTCAAATGTAGCTAAATAACATATCTCAGCACCTAATCTTCTAACTAACTCTTGTTGTAGAGCTTGTCCAGCATCATCATCATCAACTGCAATTATTATTTTATCTTTATCAGTAAAATAATCTATACAATTATCTAGATAGTCAAGGTTATTGTTATTTAAAGTTGCGCCATTAGGTACAGATACTACATTTTCAATTCCCGCTTCGTGCAAGCTTAGTACGTCCATTTCACCTTCAACTATAACACAGTATTCATATCCTACAACGCTATTTATGTTGTAAAATACTTTTTCCGCTCCTTTATATAATTTAAAGTTTTTGCGGCCATCTCTATATTTGACGTTTATTAATTGATCTCCTATGAAATAATTAAAGTGTATTGCATTTTCCATTTGACCAGTCTGTGGCATAAATTCAGCACCTTCAGTAACCTTAAGTTCCTTTAGTGTGTTTTTAGATATACCTCGACCATTAAACCACTTTTCTACGTTAGTACTCACCTCTTCAATAAAGTCAGGCGTAGTTGGCCTAACGTATATTTTATCTGATGAACCTTTACGTTGGTATGAATGTAGTTGAAATGTTTTGTTGCAATTGTGACAAGTACCAAGACCACGTTCCCAATCATAAGAAGCACAGTTTGCTTTCTGATTTTTAGGTTGTCTATCTAAAGAGCACAGGGGACAAATCCCCTGCGTTTTCCCTTCTGGTAGACCATGTTGATTGAATTTATCAATCAAAAATCCATTGATCTCCGTTGTGTTCATTTAATTTAATTTAAAATGGTAAATCTGGTGTTGATGGTGGTTGTGGTACAGCTGCATTAATTTGTTGTTGCATGCCTTGATCTTGTCTAGGCGCCGCTTCAACTTGACCATTAGTCCAAACAATTTTAATGTTTCCTAAGTAAGTTTTAGGTGCTTTAGCATCTCTTTCTTCTTTAGTTTGTTCAACGATAATAGGCCCTTGATTGCCAAATTGATCTATTTCATCGTTAAAAGTAATTGTTACCGGAAGGTATTGTCCTTTCTTACCTGCGATAATCTTGTCTTTTGGAATTGCACTTAAGTTAATGCTTCCTTTTAATATTCCTGCCATTGTTAAAGGGTTTTAGTTAAAAAATATTGTGAAGGGTCAAATCCTTCGGTTTTATAAAATAATTCATAAGCCTCTGTAGCTCTCACTACTTTATCAGCTCCTGACTCGTAAAATCTGTCTGAACAATCAAAGATACCAATTTGTTGTGTATTTTTATCTACAACTATAAATAAAAAATCATATCCAAACATTTTTCTATAAATGTAAGCCTGACTATCATAATTATATTTAGATGCACTCCATTTAAATTTTGATATATCATTTGTAGTTTTTAAATCTATAATTAACTTTTCATCATGATTAATAATATCAGCTTTACCTTTCCACATATTGCCTTGTAATTCAACAATACCTGGTACTTCATAATCATTATTTGGATTTTGTATAAAGTCTTTACAAATTTGATTATCAAACATTTTATCTCTAAGCATTTCAACCATATCTACTTCATGTTGTAACAAACATAATTCTCCTTCAGATATTTCTTTATATACTTTAGTATTTCTATTTGATGATTGAACAACTTTATATTTTTTTAATTTATCTGGTTCTAATATACAAGTGTGAAAATATCCTCCAATTAAAAAAGCTGAGGATGCTTGTGATGGCTTTTTAAAATCCAAAGGATTATTAAGTAATGCCATTATATCAGAATTACTTAAATATTGCCTACCAAATTCTCCATAGTAATGCTCATCTTCTTGTAATTTTTTTAAAATTTTATTTTTATCCATTTTTTAATATTTTCAACATAGTTGGGCTAATAGTGTATTTTTCATGCAATGTTTCTATAGAACCTCCACTTGCTAAAAATTTCTTAGCTTGTTCAATGTTATCCATATTAATTTCAGGTTTAGCCGTATTTCTAACTAAATTACTTTTAGGTTGGTTGCCTCCAGTATTTGTTGCATCAGAATCAGCCGTATCATCAATAAGTAATAAATTACCTAATGAATATTTTTTAGCATAACTAGATGCAGAACCAAACTGTTGAGGTACTTGCATACCTTTTTGATTTAAATCTACACCAACAATTGCTTCAGCTTGAATAGAATCACCATCTTTAGCATCAACTATTTTAGCCGTACTTTTAATAATAGGCATAGGATCACTTGCAATTAGCTCTTCGCTAATCGTAAAATAGACTCCATGCTTTTTATTCATAGGTTTTAATGCTTCCAGAATGTCCTCGGCAGATCTAAAGTTGTACTTACCGAATGAGTTGTAACGAGATTTTTTTGCTTTAAAATCTTGTTGAATTGAACTTAGTTTTTGTTTAATACTCATAATATATATATTACATGTTAGGGTTAAAATTTACTTGTTTATTACTATGTAACCTACAGGAAATCAAGTACTTGGCCTGCATCTACATTTTCTATTAATTTATTTATTGCTTGCTTTTTTAACTCTGATATTCTTACGTATGCACTAGGACCATCAATATTTAATATTTCAGCAATTTCATTAGCTGAATGTTTATCGCAATCTAATCCGTAAGATAATCTTAATACTTCAAACTCTTTTTTATTTAAATGTTTTTTCAGTAAGCCTTCTAAATATTTATTCATTAAATTAATATTATATGGTTCAGCTTGATCTGGTATTTGATAAACCATATTTTCATCATCTAATGAAACAGCTTGTTCTTCAATACTTAAAAAAATAGAATTAAAAAACATTGAAACCATTTTTTCATTCTTACCGTTATCTTTTCTTATTTCATTTAACTTATGTTCCGGTATTCTTATATCTCCTCTATTTATATCTATAGCTCTTCTAATTGCACCTTTAATTCTTTTTGATAAAAATGATTTAATAGTTTTCTCTGGGTCCGTTGATTCCACAATGGTTTCCCATATTATTTTATCAGCAGCATTTATTAAACCTTTTGAACCTTCTTGAATTAAATCAGTAATATCCATAACGCCTGAAGCTTGTTGTGAAGTAGCAAATTTTCTTGCAATATTTTCAACTAATGGCAAAAATGTTATTATAAGCTCATCTCTAGTATATTCATTCAATTGTTTATTTTCTATTAACCTTATTGAATTTAATACATCTTCCTTATATCTTACATAGTTCTGTATATTATATTTTTTCATAACTCATTTAATAATTCTTTTTCTTTATTCAATTTATCGTTCATGTTTCGATATATTGTTCTAGTAGATACATCTAATATATTTGCGATCTTTTTTATTGTAATCCTTTCATTACCGTCATGAAGGTACAACATTGTTTCGTAAATATCACTATGATCGGCTTTTTTTATTTTTCCAATCAATTTACCTACTATTGACATCTTTTCGGATATAAGTAATCCTGAGTTGTCTTTAAAGATTATTTTTCTGAGTTTATTTTTTGGTGGTTCTTCTAAATCATGCAGCATTACGTGGGTAATAATTTCCCTTATAACTTTTTCAGGAGTAAAAAATGTAACAAATCCATTTTCCTTATCTGTTATAAAATAAATTATATCTTCAAATTCCTCTTTATTTAGTTGAGGATTTAAATACCATAATACTAAAACATGCCATTTAAGTGACTTATAAGTTGTTATTTTAGCTTTGCTTCTAAATAACTCATAACATTCATAAGTGCCTTCTTCATAAAAATTACCCCAATCAAAAGATATAGTTGGTACATCTGTTATAGGATTTCTCCTGTACACTATTCTTTTATTGTCAAGATATTTTGTATTTCTATGCGACATTAGCTTATTACTATAATATTATAACGATCTATCGTCATACTCTGGATAAATAACTTCGTATGTTATTTCTAAATCATTTAATTGCTGTTGATTTAATTGCATAAGCAATTCTTTTACTCTTCCCATTTTGTAATTTTTACATTTTCCCATTTACCACCCTTACGTGTTGTATTTACTAGAAAATCAATGCGTTTAGTAAAACGTTTATTCATTCTATCTTCTATGTTCCATATACCATCAAGATCACCCGCTCCTGTTACTTTAACTTTACTACCTAAAGTAAACCCTAAGCTTTCAAGATCTCTTGATACAGCTATTATATTATGTTTACGCGGATTTTTCAAATCAATCTTAAACATACTTGCAGTCGTATCTGGTGTTGAATCAGTTTGTCCTTCAACGGCGTGATATATTGTAGCCGTAACTTGCTGTTCAGTATTAATAAATACAACAAGTGTGTATAGCATAATTAAACGAAGCATAATTTTTCTTCTAGTTTAGATATTCTTTCTTCCAATATTTGAAACGTCATTGCGTTTTCTCCAGCACTAACTGTTATAGATGAATTAGTTAATATAGAACTAATCTTATCATATACCATCTCCATATATGGGTCATATATAATTTCTACATCCCATTTTTTTAATCCATTAATAACTGTAGCATGGTCTCTTTTAACTTCTCTACCTATAGCTGTTAAGCTTCTAAGCGGGCAAAATTTACGGCTTAATTTAAAATAAACAAATCTTGCTTGAGCTAATTCTCTTGATCTGCATTTATTGCTTAAGTCTTTAATGTTTAGTTCTTTTTCAACTAAATGTTTTAAAGCCGCTAAAGATATTGTTGGCGTTATCGTTTGTTCATCCATGTATTCAATTTTAAATTGTTAAGTATTTCTTGTTCGTATTTTTTTGCTTCATTTATATTTGAGAAGTCTTTATAATTTGCATAAATTCCGTCTTTGTGTTTCCATAACACTCTGTAATTCATAGCGTTATAATTATCTGGTATGCCTAAAGTTATTAATTTTGTTTTTATTCTTTTAGATTCCATTTTGTTTTTTAATTTTCAATTTGACTTTACGTATTTTATTTTTAATAATATTAGCTTTTTCAAATTCTTCTTCTTCTACATATTTTCTTTCTAAATCAATTAGTCTGTCTAATTCATATTCAAAAAATTCTTGTTCGCTTACTATTTCAACTTTACCTAATTCATCATATATATGGTATGTTTGTTCAGTCTCTTCTTCAAAGCTTTTTTGTTTTTCAAGAAGCTTTTCAAATATTAGTTGAGCAATACGCTCAATGTCTCCATCAGTTAATGTCATTCTTTATTAATTTATATATGTATTCGTATACTTCTTGATTTTTAATAGCATCATCTAATAACATTTGTTTAGACGATTCAATTTCATCTGCACTATCATCCCACCAAAAACCTTTAAACTCTTCAGCTTCTCTTACTTTTCTGGTTTGATTAATTAGTTTTGCATGCATTTTGTTTAATGCTTCTTCTTTAATTTTTTGCATGAATAATATATTTGTTTAAAAATTTACCTACTGAATCAGATGCTTTTAAACCTTCAAATATAAATGGTTCAATTTCAGGATAGTAATATATATCGCCGTTGTGAAATTTAACAGAAAGTATTTTTTTTCTGTAATGGTATTTAGCTTTTTTAATAGCTTCTGACTTTACTTTAATTGTTTCTTTTTTTACGTTTTTCATAATGTTTGTTTGTTTAATTAATTATCTGTTAATGTTCGTGTTAAGATTGTAATTGTTTTTTTCTTGATTCTTTTCTTGTTTGTGATCTTTTTTGTGGTATATAATAACCAACAATAGGGTTTACCCAGTAGTTCCAAAAGTCATCAGGGAATTTTGTAGGGTCAGTTATTATTAATTCTTTTCTCTTTTTATATTTTTTTGTCATAATATTAATCGTTTGAATATGTTATTTCTCCTTGATAGTTTACAAAGAATTTATTATATAATTCTTTAAGTTCAACATAAGGTGTATATAATGTTTCATCACTTGAATATCTATATACAAATCTTATATGTGTGGAATTTTCAGGTATATCTGCAATAAGTTTAGATTCATCTTTAATTAAGGCCACAATAATATTATTTTGATTTTCAATTTTGTATTGACCATCTAAAGGATAACTCCAAGTAGGCATGCTAGGTATGTTTATTTGATTGTTTTCAAAGTTAAATAACATTATAAAGCCCGGTTCTTGAGCTTCTATGTATTGAAGCCATTGATGATCTCTAACAGACCAAGTGTTAAAATAAGCAACCCAATCTAATTTACTTTGTATATTATTATATAATGTATTAGATACAGTTGTAGTTAATGTTGTTGATTGCGTTTGTGTTTGTGTGGCTTCATTTAAATTTATTTGTTCAATCATTTTAAGTTCATCGATATAAAAATTCATATCGTCAAAGTCTACTGTGCAAGATACACTTGCAATTGTAATTAATGTTAAGATAGTTTTTTTCATTTTAATTGTTGTTTTAATATGTTATTTTAAAGTTAAGGTTGTATAAATAAGACCTCACCGCCGGTTTTATTTACCCGTCGGTAATCCTCTGTAGCTTTTAATATTATAATGATGGCGTCCCTTGTGCGGGTTCTTCAGGTAGCTAATCCTTATCCTCGCCGAAGCCAACGGGGTAGAGGACCATCATATATGTTATAGTTGCTGGTTAAGTATGTAGTTTATAATTTGCTTTGGTGTACCAGTTAATGTTTTTTCTTCGTTGTATAAATCTTTATATACTAACTGATATGTATTAGGTTTGTGTATAGCAAACTGTGTGTTGTGTTTATTTCCTGCCATAATATTTAATATAGTTCTATAAAATCAACGGGTGCCTCAGGTGGGAATTCTTTTAATATGTGTTCAATAGCTTTCATAGATATGTGGTCAGCTACTTTTGTATTGATTAAGTATTCTAGTTGTTCACCTTTATATGTTATAATTAATTTACCCATTGTTGTTTGTTTTGTGACGTTAGCCTGTTATTTAAATTGCTATTGTCGTATTATTTGTTATTGTAAAAGTAGTCATTTAATGTTTCAGTTGGTAACTTTATTCGATATTTATTTTTAGCGATATAAGTTTTCTCATGCATTGTATGCGTTTTGTTTTTATTTATTTTATCTAGTATGTATACGTCGTGTAGTGTCATGTGTTTATATAATTTCAAGGTTTAATTCTCTTGCAACATAATTAATATGTTTAGTTGTAGTTGGGCTTGAGGTCATACCTCTTACATTCCATTTAAGTTTATATAGTTTACCGTTTTTAATTTCTGCGACGTGTGTATCATACGATATAACGTCATTACCTATTAGTCTTAAGTTTTGTTTGTATCTGTCAAATGTTTTCATATTATTTTGTTTTTACAATTTCATTTTCGTTTTCAAGTTTTGTTATTACTTCGTGAAGCTTTACTGTTATATAGTCAACTATATCTTGCACGTCAAAGCCATCATTCCATACGGTTGGGACAAACTTTTCAAGCATGTATCGTGTATCCCAGTCAGCATTGGTTAGTTTTTCAATGCGATCAATTTTGTTTTGTAAGTCTAAGTAATTTTGTAATTGTGTGTTCATAATTGTGTTTGTTTGTTGTTCGTTAATATTATCCGTTATGCTTCGTGTTTAGTCTGTAATTCTTCTTCAAGATAGTTTTCAACTTCGTATTCAGGCAGATATGTTTCGAGATCGCTTACGTATACAATAGCATCGCTATCTAAATCTTTTATGCGATCAATAATATCAGTAAAGTTTGGTTGATAATAAAATACATCCATATCCCATTGCATATGTATATGGTCATTAGTCATAACGTGTACGTCATAGCTATCAGCGGTCATATATTCGCTAATTTGTAAATCTGCGCTTGGCGTATAGTCTTCTGTAAATTCAGCTATGTTTAAAGCTTTTGCTAGTTGTGTGTAAATGTTGTTCATTTTGTTACTTTTTTAATTAGTGAAAATAATATTTGTTGTTTAATTTTTAATTGTAATTCGTTTAATTCATCGCCTTCAATAATTTCATTATCAAATTCAAATTGCCAGTGAATTGTGTTATCAATGTGCTCATCGATTTCTTCGATGCACTTATCTGCTATTTGTTGTATTAGTTTATTCATATTATAAAGTTTTTCGTTAGTTGTAAATGGTTTATCTAATATTCCCATTGGATCATTATCAAATATTTCTTTTAAAATTTTTTCTTTTGTTTTCATAATGTTAAGCATTGTGCACATAGAGGTATTTCATCTACAACGCGATTAAAATATATTTGTTCGTCTTCGTTTAAAGGTTCGTTACAATAAGAGCATTCTTTCATATTACTTTTATATATTGGTGATCTTTATTCCATGCTTTACTAGTCATATATCCTGTTGTGTAATAAGTATTATTTTCTAGTAAGCGCATCATTTCTTTGTATTTGCTTGTTGCTTCAGGGCGTTTACATTGTTTAATGTGGTGTATTGTTTTGATTCCGCTATGGTTAGTACCATAAAATATCCATGTGTTAGTCATTGTGTGTATAGCATATTAAGTTATAAGTATATTCTGTTATTTCTGATTCGTATATATTATCCATTGTTGTTCGTATTTAGTTTGTAATTGTATTAATATTCACCGCCTTGCCATTC
>Ga0206130_10000986_pt1 | contig 43692 bp, 34 predicted proteins | sample Helgoland_Spring_9_FD_148637 | JGI IMG/M metagenome (GOLD analysis project Ga0206130, IMG submission 148637) | Pelagic subsurface seawater microbial communities from Kabeltonne, Helgoland, North Sea - Helgoland_Spring_Bloom_20160512_1 | ecosystem: Environmental > Aquatic > Marine > Epipelagic ...
CGGCCAGCATCATGCCGCAAAATGGTCCAGGCCCAATGCCCTGAAGTTCAATGACACGTTTTCCCTTTAGTGGTCCCATGGCGATATTCCTTTTATTGTCTAATTGAAATAATGTCTAATTGAAATAATGTCTAATTCAAAATTTGTCAGTAACGCGTTTGTTCGCTAAAGCTAAGATCACAAAAAAGTTGTGAACCTAAAAGCGATCCGTGGTCATCACTGGTTAACAGCGATCGTCAGAACAAGATCGTCAGAACAAGTGACATTTTGCACTGGTAGCGAGTATATCAGCGGCTCGAAGCGGCGTTCCCATTACTGATCACGGTCTCTTAGGGACGGTCCGACACTCATATCAATGGTTCCCCGGCCCTGTAGAGTCTGTGATGCTTTTGTTAATAGCGTAGTCCCTCCAGAAAGGGCCCGGCACCGGTTGTTGGGCTGACTAGACTGCTCAACGGGCTTGGGATAAACGCCAGGACGCGCTGGTCGTTCATTGGATTGCCAAGTGCTGCGGGCCAGTACTTTGTCCCAACAGTTCAGGCGGCTCCGGTAACTGATCAGGGGATGGCCAAACCACGGGTAATCCTTCCCCTTGCATCAATTCACCCACACCAACCTTGGCTCGATCAAGCGGAAATACGGGCCAGTTCTTGATGCGCCTGAAACCATCGGCGAAATAAATAACGGTAAAAACCCGACGAGCACTATCTGAGGCGTTGGCAGCGGCCTGATGGACAGTGAATCCTGAATGCCAGACAACAGAACCCAAGTTTACATTAGTAGATTCAGGCGACAGCCCGTTTAGTGCCGGATCAGCAAGAATATTATACGGTTCTGTCGAATGGGTAATATCAACAGGACGCAACGCGCCAGCTTTATGAGAACCAGGCACATATGACATCGCACCATTCGACTTTTCAATGGCATCAAAGGGTATCCAGGCACTCACAAGTGGTACCTCTCCAATTGGCCAGAACGTCTGGTCTTGATGGGCATCTGTCTCCCGGCCGCCAGGTTCTTTGTACAGGGCTTGATCCTGCCAAAGCCTTACGGAAGAAGCGCCTAATAATTGAGCCGCAATCCCTGCAAGTCCTGGATCAAAGGTCAGAGCACGAACGTCAGAAGAGGTCTCCCAAAGACGCATGCACTGCAGAAAGGATTGTTCGTATGCAGACTTTTCATCGATATTTCGTTTATCCGATGAGGTCCTTTTTGCCACCTCTTTGTCGACACTGGTGGCATGACGCGCTAGCGCTAAATGCTCAAATACGTTCTCTGTCAGCACGTAACCGCGTTCCCGAAAGGTTTGTATCGTTTCAGTCGTTAAGACCTGGGGATAAGTTGATTCCACGGTCATCATTCCTCAATATATTTCAGGTTTGCTCCAATAGTTTCTTGGCGTTATTTCTCTGCGGTTTGAAAACAGCACCGCTGGCGTCACTATAGCAGTGACCAGTCTGGAGGTGTTTCGGGATGACTGAGTTCGCCTTTTACGTTTCTAACAACCCGTCTTTGTTCGTCCAGCCAGTCTTGCCAGTCTGTGCAGGGGACCAGTTCATCGGCTCTGGCACGCTGATGCATTTCCAGCAGCGCGCGCATTTTTTCAAGTTGACCCGGGTCAGTTAACGCTGTGTTATGTCTCTGCAATGGATCAGCGCTCAGGTCATACAACTCCTCTTCTCCTGATAATCGCTTGCAATACATGTGAGACAGGGTGCGTACCCCTCGCCACTCCGCACCGTTTTGAAACCAGTCAAAGTATTTTGAAAAGTTCATCAAGAAAACGCTTTCAGGTTCAACGGCGTCTCGCTGCTCTCCCATTACGATGCTGGGCGCCAGGTTTGTGCCTTCTACCGTCTTTGGGACTGGCACGCCTGCCACGCCACACAGCGTGGGAAAAAAATCGACCAGCGACAAGAGTGTATTGTTACGTGTGCCGGGTGTAATCTTTGCAGGATAGGAAATGATGCCGGGTATGTGGATTGACGCGTCATACGGGTTTTTCTTTGACCAGGGGTTAACGCCCTGCGAACCACCCTGTGTGCCGTGGTCTGAAGAGAACACTAAAATGGTGTTGTCGATTAATTCTTCTTTTTCCAGGTAGTCCATTAATCTGCCTAGCATTTCATCAATGGCTAAAATCATCGCCAGATAATGGCGGTACATTTCTTTTGAGGCTTTTAACATTGCGCCCGGCACGTTATCAGGTAGCACCAGTTCGTCTGGCAACCTGTCATAGAAGCGATCGGGTGCAAACTTTTCTGGTGTGTAGTGCGGCTGATGCGGGGATAGAAACATCAGAAAAGGATCATCTTTTGCTTCGTTCATGAATTCGAAAGCGTAGTTTAGAAGGCCTTCGGTTTCGTAACCTTCCCAGCGCTCGTAGTTCCAGTCGTCTTTGTGGACAAAGCCATTGAAGTACACCATATGTTGGTTGTAAGCGCGCCAGTATTCGAATCCTAGCCGATCCCGGCCTTTGGGAACCCAGTCGGGTTGCATCGGCGTCCGATTCAGGGCGGGCCAGTGGCCGGTATGCAAGTGCCATTTCCCGATCCAGGCGGTGCGGTAGCCCTCATGAGCAAACGCATCAGCGATAGAGATCTCAGAATGCCGGGTACGCGTTGAATTGATCAGGTGGCCGGTGCTCTGGGGATATCTGCCCGTGACCAACATCGCGCGAGCGGGTGTGCAGACAGGACAATTAGAAATCGCGTTGTCTAGCGTGACACCCCGATCTGCAAGCCGATTGATGTTGGGTGTTTCGATCTGTGTTTCAACGTAAGCGCTGTTACCAAACAAACTTAGCGCTTGCGCTCGTAACTGGTCTGGAAAAAGAAAGACGACATTGGGCTGTTCAGTCAATGATCTTTACTCCGTGTTTTCATTTAACAAACGTTTGGTCAGCAAGGCTTCAAAGGCGGCTTGATCGTTCCATTGCATCGCGCAGTTCACCCGTTGTCCACGGTCGTCGACCAAAGTCTTGCCATCATCGGTCACAACTATGGGAAGTTGTTCCATTTCAAGAAGAGATTCGCTGAAGGAAAGATACACCGCCACAGTATCGTAAAGCAGTGAAGACTGTAGCTGGGGGTTCATGTGCGAAAGAATCGGCCAGTCTTTTACGTTTTCGCACCAGGCAAAGTGGTTTTGGATCACAGCCTGGGCCAGTGGGTCGGAGGATTTTTTCAGGCGTTCGAAATTATCGCCTTGTAAAAAAACATTGCCGCAGGTGTCCAGCGGTGTGATCGTTAGATCCCAGGGCGTTGCGAAGACCTTCTGGCAGGCCATCGAGTGCTTTTTAACATTGTACTCTCGCATTGGCTTGTCAGCACCTAGATAGCCACGTCGAATACTCCCGTGCATACCAACAAATTTTGAATTGTTTACCATCCGCGGTTCACGTGCCAGTGCTGCGGCAATATTAGGCACAGGGCCGATACTAATAATGCTGACTGTAGCCGGTGAACTCATCACTGTATGACAAATTGCACCAACACCATCCAGGTATACCGTGCCCGGGTAATCCTGTAGCTGGTAATCGCCAAGCCATTCCGAATGGGTTCGCGCCGAAGCGTCAAGAGGAATGCCAACGCCGACGGGTATGTCCGTTCTGCCTGCAACCTCAAGTAACTTTGCGACAAGACTCGCTGAATAATGAGTATCTCCTGTATCGGTCACGATCAGCTTAACGTCGACTTCGGGGCACCGTAGAAGAAAGGCAAGTGCCCAAACGTCGTCGACATCAAAGCCGATGTCGGTGTCAAGTATCACGGGTATAGGCACTGGGTATTACTCTGCAGACGGGATACCTGAGTATACGAAACAGAAACACTAGCACCAACCGTCTGGTGCGAAATTAACGCGGCGATAAAAACCTGCCCGGATAGATATCTTGTTGCGGTTTGTCTACGACGAAGTCCACGACGAAGTCCACGACAACGTCCACGACGAAGTCCACGACAACGTCCACGACCACGTCCACATGACTCGAACGGAGCGACGTGGAGAAATCTTATGCTCGCGAATGCTTAGGGTAGAGATCTCTCCACTTCAGTCGACATGACGTCTGGTCAAGAGAGCTCGCCAGTTCCCCTGTCGTCAGTCGGAACTTCGTCACAATCTAATTCAGCGGCAAGCGAATCCAGCTATTTTCAGTGACAGGGTAATGCCCTGTGTATTGGCATTACTGCGCGTAGGAGCGCTTTCTTGTCTGAACCCCTTAATCGACAACACAATCGAGAAAAACTCGATTGTTTTCGCGGTCAGCCTCTGGCTCTATAATGTCTCCAGACGGATCTACTGCAACCAGAATCTGGTGGGAGCCTTTGGCGAGCGATAAAACAACGGTGAAATCTTCGCTCTCGCCAGCTGCCAGCCAAGGTAAGCGCAGGTATTGACGCTCGCTGTAAAGATTATCTGGAACCACATCAATACCGATATCGCTGACATCCATGGTGCCGCAGTTGGACACCTGAAAACGTAATTCACCCGCGTCGAATTCGATTTCAGTGATTGCCAAGTCAGAGCCTAGCTGGTTAATGGTTTCAATCGGATAAATCATTAATTCATCGACGCGTAATACGCGAGTACGACTGTGCTCGTGATGGACGTGTCCGCCGTACCTATGATCTAGGCTCACCCCATGAATATGTAAATTCGCGCCGGCTTGTGCCACCGTGACTCGACCTTTTTCTGGTTGAGTATCAAAAAAGCCACAACAATCCCAATCCAGCGCATCACCAAGGTATTGGATCCCGGATGCCGTTTCGGGGCAAGGTTCGTCTGATAGCAAATAATGCTGCAACGAATCGTAGATAGAGGAACCAAGTCCAGCTGTTCCGCTGTTGGTGTTGCGACTGCTTTGGTTTAGACAAAGTTTGGATGCCACAGTAATAACAAGGTCGTCCCAATGACATTTAGCTCTAACGCCGTACAAATCAGCTGGTTTGTCGAGCTTATCGATAGCAGCCTCAACCCAATCAGCCAATCGCCAGTCGGAGGTCGAATTCAGCGATAACAAATCGATGGGATAACCCATGTCGGTAGCGTCAGAACTAAAGCATACATAAGGGAAATGGTCACTGCCGTCCCCGGGGCACACCTTGTGAATCCCGCCAGTGTTGGCATGACACTTGAAAATAACGGTTTCTGCATCGGTCTCATCATAAATAAAGGTGAGTTCGCCATTATCAATGCTGGTGGTCGTGCCAAATCCTAATATGTCGCCGCGTAGCGGTATGCCGGCTACCGGAAAATGCTCCTTAATATCGCCCTGAACCAGATCAATAATTGTATTGGCGATGGTCAGATGAATTCCGGGTTGTTCTTTCACGTACGTCTCCTTTTTTATGAAGGGTGATTATGCCCTGAAAAACATACTTCAAGAACCGTTAACGCCAGTCGAGTAGCGTCCCGTGACTAGGGTGCTTGAGGGGCTTTAAATGTCTTAGAGGCTTTAAATGTCTTCACTATAACGCTGCGTTTATGTTGTTTTAGAGCCAATAAAAGAATTTTGGCCAACACGCCGAAAAAGGTGCGAATAAGGAGGGGCGAGGGAAGAGCGGAGAGGTGAGAGCGGAGAGGGGAGAGGGGAGAGGCAGAGGGATGGAAATAGAAACTTTTCAAGTAAGAACACAATGCAGGTACATCATGGGTGAGGAGCGTTAACGGAAGTTGTCGTAAGGTAGCAAAAGTTATCTTTCCGAGTCCTCGATCGAATTTATCGAAGAGTATGCAGAAGAAAAGATCGAAGACGGCGTGCGCCAGTTTTGTTAACAGTTCGTTGAACAGGTAACCGACGCATCAAGATACAAAAAAATGTGGCATGGTCGTGCATCAGGTCAAGAAGCGCAGTGCTGGGGAAGAATCGTCTCAGGCAGAAATTAATGACGCCGTGATGCAGACTTACCCAAGGGTCCCGTCAGCGGCGGCGGAAACCATTCACAAGCGATAACGTCACTTTGCCCCTCATAAACTCGCATGCCCAGCAGGAAGGGTCCGCTCGGAACGGGCAACCAATTGGTGGTTTTAGCAGGTCGTTCCGCGCTTATAATAATCGTTAGGCTGCCATCGTCATCAAAAACAAGACCGGGCGTACGATCGCTGATTGACCAGCGATCGATTTCGTTTTCAACCAGGTAAAGGTCTGTGCCATAGGATGTTAGCGACCAGAACGCATTGCATGGCGGCATGGCATCTGCCTCGAATCGCATCTGAAGTGGGTGACGACCATCTGGCGGGTTACCTGCTGAATCACGTTGAGCGGTATAGGATCGGTTTTCGATAGCCTGGTGACCGCCAAGTCCGAATTTTGCGCCGACAGCTCGTTTTAGTATATCGCCGCCAAACCCGGTGGCGTCTCGTCCCGTACTCCATCCATTTTTTTTGACTGTGCCAGAAACATTTAGACCAACAATGAGTTTCTCACCTTCTTGGACGCCGGCCGTTAGCACATCCATCGGGTAGTCGGAGGGAGTATCGATAATCGACTGCGCCGCTGGTGACAGTTGTGGGTGCCAGGGAGCAGGTGGGTCGAGTTCTGTGTAGCGTTTTAGTTCGGTGTAAAACTCAGCCCCGGACTTAGCGATAGCGGTGGCTCGACCGGCGCGTTCAGTTCGGGTGTTCGGATGTGAGATGGGTCCCGTCACCCTTATCGCACGCTGCAGGGCACGGGCTGCAGTGATGTCTGCTGGTGATTCAACCAGCATGCGAATAATGACCCAGGCGGTAGGTGTGCCTATCGTGACGATACCGGTGTCATCGTTGGCCGGAGGTGTTGTCGGGTCGAAGGTCACCTGCACACGCGTGCCTCTCACACCGTGATGCCGACGGCAGACGTAAGCAACGTGGGTATACGCATCCAGGATCATCACGTTCCAGTATCTGTCAGGGTGATCCATTGCCGGTACATCAATCGCCAGGTCACCGTGACTCAAGTCATACCATCCGGATGAGTACAGTGTGTCGTTGTTTGGAACCACAATGGCGCGATCTTTGGGCGTTGCCAGGTCATCGATGTGATTTATGGTGCCGGTATCGGTCTTTGAGCAGAGTAATAGCCGGGTACGGTGTATCGATGCCAGGGGAAATCCCCAAACATAGGCCTCAGCAGCGGGTGACATTTCGTCAAACGGGGATTGCGTCATGAGTTAGGTTACTGCTCGATAAAAAGGAAAAGGTGCTGACTGATAACTTCAGTTCTAGGCCGCGGTTCGTAACGCGGTTCGCACACCACTCTGGTTGTTTAGGTAACACTCTGGTCGTTTAGGTACCACTTTGGCTTTTAGCTACCACTTTGGTTTTTAGCTACCACTTTGGTTTTTAGGTACCGCAATCATTGTTCAGGGCTGAATTTGTCTTGATATCGCTTACCCCTTTCTGCGGCCAGTTTATAGGCAGCGGATGTTTCGGCTTCTACTTCTTCGCGCTGGTTTTCGCTTAACGCCTTGAATTCCGCCTGCCACCAACGACGGGTGACTTGCGGAAAAGTCCCCATGCGATTGACGCAAGCATTTGCGCCACGATCTCGCCCGGCTTTATAGCCTGCCGCGCCTGCGCTTGATGCCGCGGACTTGCCGAATGGCACAAGATCTCCCTCCATCTTTGGAATCAGGAAGTAAGGCATCGAAACGCGTGTTTCGCCATCGGGAATCAAGGTCGTGTTCACACGATGGAGCGTTGCAGAATAGCGTCCTTCGCTCAGATGCATCAAGGTTCCGCCAGTGTTGACAATCACGGAACCGGGAATGACCGGGACATCGTACTCCCCTGCGGCAGTCCTGCATGTCACGGGAGCGTCCATCCAGTGCCCCTCGCCAGCGACGACCTGCAGTCCGGGACGGTCGTTGATCAGCAAGGCCACAAATGGGGGGCCGTCAATGTGAGTCCCCACGTTTTGGCTATCAAATTTTGCGTAAGCTGCCTGAACTTCTTTTTGCGTACTTTCCGAAAAAACATCCAGGCCAAAGTTGTGGTTCAAGCTAGCGGCAAGGTCCGGATCATCGAAGTCAAAATACTTGCGAAATTCGGCCGGGTCCTCGCCGAGTGATTCTACGATCAGTTCTCCAAGTTGGTGCGTCAAACGATGATAGGTAAGGTTGAGATCTTCAATAAGTGGCCTAAAGCCCGGCATCGACTCGGACTTCGGCCAGGTGTTCGGTCCCCGAAACAAACGTTTGTGAATGGGTTGGGACACATCGTCATATGCGCACGGCGGCGCTTGTTCAAAGCCGTATTGAAAATTTTCTATGACCTGACCATGACCGCGATCGGCAGGCGTTGGTAATGTGTAACCCCGAAAGTAAGGCGTGTTGGAAATGTGTGCGGTTTTCTTAACGTCCATTGGCGCGTCGAAGAAACCTCGAACTTCGCGGAAGGCGCGCTGTTGAAACTCATCATGAAGGCCTGGTGCATTCGTGAGGACAAGAAACCCGCATTCCGAAAGCGCATAACGAAGGTCCTGTAGAAACTTAATGCGGTCGTTTTCAAGGTCATGCCAATCCACCACGGGAATCTGTTGCAGTGCGTCTGTTGGGTGATGAGGTTCGCTTTTTGTAGGTTGCATGGTCAATAGTGCCAATGGTTTTTACAGACACTATTCTCGACATCGTCAAAAAGCAAATGACCACTGCTGTACGAACTCGCTGAGCGTCCAAGGGTTGCTCCGCCGCAATATTCGATGGATAAGTCAACGATTAGCCAGCAACATGAGGATTCTCCACAGGATTCTCCACAGGATTCTCCACAGGATTCTCCACAGGATTGAGCTTAGAGCGGTTTGTTACCAAGGTTTGATAGAGCGTTGCCCTTAAAAAATGAGTTGAACATCAAGTAACCGCTTGCTTGTCTCCTCTAATGCTGGAATTATTTTGACCTCAGTTAGAATTCAACGAGCAGGAGTAAAATGCGCCTGGAACGACATGAAAAAAACACGAACTTTGCTTGGCGTGACAGCAAGGGCCCTTTTCGAATAATTACTGAGTCACAAGCCAATAGCTGGAACCAGGACGGCGGATTTCTGTTGGAGCAGGTTATCTCGCAGTCTACGCTGGATAAGTTGATCGAAGACGTTGACCCGATGGAAGCAAAGACCAACGAATTTCTCCGCACAGTGAAAAACAAGCGACAATTTATCGCGCGCGCCGATGAAGTGACGTTCGCGCTACACGTTGTGAAGCACTCTAAGAGCGCCCGCCAATTTGCTAAATCCAAACTGTTCGCAGACTTATGCTTTGACTTGCTTGGCCCCGACTGTCGGCTCTATTGGGATCAAGCGGTCTATAAAAAACCGCATTGCCCAGAAGAGTTCCCCTGGCACCAGGACAATGGTTATAACTTCGTAGCACCGCAGGACTATCTGACTTGTTGGGTACCGTTGGTTGATACGACCATAGACAATGGTTGCGCCTGGATCATGCCTGGTGTGCATCGGCAAGGCACCCTCAGGCACTGGCACACTGATCTTGGTTACGAATGTCTAACGGAGACATCCGGTGCCCAACCAATTGAGGCAAAAGCTGGGGATGTTGTGGTGTTTTCGTCCCTGACGCCGCATCGAACGGGTCCTAATCACACCGCAGGCGAACGTAAATCGTACATCTTGCAATACGCCCACGATCGCGCGGTGATGTTGGGGAAAGAGGGTGAAGACTCAACGTTACAGGACGACCCTGACCGGCAGTTCGCCGTTATTCAGGCAGGTAAGTACGTTTGATCTACTCCAACTCATCACCCATTAAATTCAACGATTCGCTACCGGTTTCGGTTGATGTCGTCATCATTGGCGCCGGCGTTATCGGTATCTGCACCGCGTGGTTTTTGACTAAGCAGGGCATTTCTGTGCTCGTGTGCGACAAGGGACGAGTCGCTGGCGAGCAATCGAGTCGCAACTGGGGATGGATTCGCCAGCAAGGACGCGACCCTGCAGAGCTACCAATTATGATGGATAGCATCGATACCTGGCAGGGCTTATCGAAAGAATGTGGCGATGACATTGGATTCACCCGGGAAGGCGTCCTTTACGCGGCTAAAAACGATAGTGAAATGGCAGAGCACGAGCGGTGGATGGATACGGCCATCCAGCATCAGCTAGACACACGACTCCTGAGCGGCGCCAAGGTTGATCAGTTGATCAAAGGCAAACCCGGGCAGTGGAAGGGCGGCATGCTAACCCCTAGCGATGCGCGGGCGGAACCCTTCAAGGCAGTGCCTGCACTTGCTCGCGAGTTGCATAACCGGGGTGGCCTGATCCGTGAAAACTGCGCGGTGCGCTCAATCGATATTCAGGGCGGCAAAGTCACTGGCGTGATCACTGAACATGGCAACGTTAAAGCGCAGTCTGTTGTTTGCGCTGGTGGCGCCTGGTCTACGGTGTTTCTTGCAAACCTTGGTATTAATCTTCCCCAGCTTGCTGTGCGGGCAACGGTTGCAAGAACGGCGCCAGCGCCTGATATCTACCAAGGCAATGCCGCGTTGTCAGAGATAGCCATCAGGCGTCGACAAGACAATGGTTATACCTTGGCTTCGAGTCCGCAGAATGAACACTTTATTGGCGCGGATAGTTTTCGTCACTTTTTTAAGTTTTTGCCCGCCCTGTATCAGAGCGTGCGGTTTATCGAGCTGCGCTTCGGCGGAGATGTTATGCATAGGATGCTGCCTACCCGGCGCTGGCGCGATGATGAAACGACACCCTTTGAAGCGCATCGTGTACTGAACCCGGCGCCTTCTCAGAAGGCACTAAACGCTATGCGGAAGGGGCTTAAAAAGCGTCTGCCCAAGCTTGCAGAAATACCGTTCGAAGAAACCTGGGCGGGCATGATTGACGTGACACCAGACGTGGTGCCCGTCATGGATCACATTGAATCTCATCCGGGGCTGCTGCTTGCCACTGGGTTCAGCGGCCACGGTTTTGGTATTGGTCCAGGTGCCGGTAAAGTGATGGCGGATATGGTGATGGGAAATTCAGCCGCTCATGATTTGTCTAGATTCCGGATGTCTCGATTCTCAGATGGCAGCCCAATGGTGCCGGGTCCTGGGCTTTAAACCTGAACGGCCGGTAAATCCTGGGCGCAGTGACTGGGTTTTCGTTCGTTGTTACGCGACTAATTTGGGTAGGCAGCGGTATCCTCGGAATCGGTAATGTCTGAATAATGACAGGTTTTTCGACCTATAAACGCAAGGGTTGAACCCGTAAAAGGTTTAATAACCATCGTCTTTAGGTACTGAGTTTATTGAAGATATCTGGCATGGTTAGGCTTGGGCGATCTCAAAGACCATTAAGGGCGAACAAGCATGGACGCAGAAAATCCAGATGTACTAATTGTTGGAGCCGGATTCGCAGGCCTCTATGCGATCCATCGGTTTCGGGATCTTGGTCTATCGATCAAGGTGCTCGAAGCTGGCGATGATGTTGGCGGTACCTGGTTTTGGAATCGGTATCCCGGGGCGCGCTGTGATGTACCTTCGCTTGAATATTCGTTTGGTTTCTCTTCGGAGCTTGAGCAGGAATGGCATTGGCCAGAAGTTTTTTCAGCACAGCCGGATATTCTTAAGTATGCAAATCACGTTGCAGACAAGTTTGATTTGCGCCGGGACATTCAGTTCAACACGCGGGTAAGTCGCGTGGAATACCTGGACGAAGAAAATCTTTGGTCTTTAACAAGCGAAGCAGGGGAAGCCTTCACGGCCAAATTCTGCATCATGGCGACGGGTTGTTTATCCGTGCCCAACAAGCCGGAGATTCCCGGTGATGAAGAGTTTTCCGGCTTAACATTACACACCGGCCTTTGGCCAAAGGAATCGGTCGACCTTGCCGATAAGCGGGTCGGTATTATTGGTACTGGTTCATCTGCTGTGCAGACAATTCCTGAACTCGCTAAAGCTGCTGGGCATCTCACGGTGTTCCAGCGCACCCCGGTCTATACCGTGCCGGCGAATCGCAAGGCGATGCGCAGTGCCGTTGAAAGTGAGTTCAAGAAAAACTATCGACTTATTAGAACCCGGCAGTGGAACAATCGAGGTGGTGTATCGAACTTCCGGCCGATCCAAAGCGTGTCCTCTAAAAGTAAGCGCGGCATGGGTGGCGGGCAAAGAGGTGATGCGGGATCGATTAAACCGATGTCACCTAAGCAAAGGCAGGCAATAATTAAAGAGCGAGGTTTGGCGGCGATTCTTAATTTCACCGACGTTTACACAGACCCGGATGCCAATGAAATCGCCAACGATTTATTTCGCTCGACGGTACGAAAAATGGTCGATGATCCGTCAGTGGCTGAAAAACTATTGCCGCAAGACTATGGTTTGGGCTGTAAACGACAAGTCCTGGATCGAGATTACTACCCCACCTATAACAGAGATAACGTGACGCTCGTTGATCTTAAGCAGACTCCGATAGAGCGAATCACCGCCAATGGGTTAACAACAGTAGATAAGGAATACGATCTGGATGTTTTGATCTATGCCACGGGCTTTGATGCAATGACCGGTGCTCTATTAAACGCAAACATTACAGGTCGGGACGGACGGCGGCTTGCTGATAAGTGGGAGTTTGGTCCGGTGGCCTATCTGGGCCTGCAGATGGAGGGTTTTCCGAATTTGTTTACGGTTACCGGTCCCGGTAGTCCGTCGGTACTTTGCAACATGCTGGTGGCCATAGAACAGCACGTCAACTGGATTGGTGACTGTATCAAGTATCTAGAGCATAAGGGATTGAGCTCGATCGAGCCGATCTCCGAGTCAGAGCAGCGATGGGTCCAACAGGTCAATAAGGTTGCGGATGGGACGATGTTTACGGCGCCTAGTTGTCACTCGTGGTATCTAGGCGCGAACATTGAAGGCAAACCTAGAATATTTATGCCTTACGTTGGGGGTTTCCCCCAATACCGCGAGCACTGCGAGACGGAGGCCGACAAGGGGTATCCTGGTTTTTCTATCGCCTAGGTAAACGGATAGCGCCAGTAAATACAGGGTCTTAACCATTCTGATTATCTTTCTGGCAGCGCCGTCCCAGGGTCTGGTTTTTAGAAATGTCTGTAAAGTGTTTTGCACGATTTATTTGTTGGCTCGTACGCCAAGGTCAGACCCGCGCTGACGACCTCCGGTTTGGTACATAGATGATCGTCTGGCCTAAAGTTCGCGCGCGAGTTCCTGAAGGGCCTGCGGGATCTACAATAGTGTGAGGCTGGGAATAATGGCTCATCAATCAACAGAAAAAACCTCTCGCAACTAGCTTGATAGCGTACTCTACGACTTTCCGCTAACCACATAAGAAGTAATGAGCACGCCTTCAGCAAACCGCACAAACCAATTACTGACAGCGCCAGTCCTGCCCCTTCTCATTAGCATGGCCGCTCCAAATGCTGCCGCCTTTCTGGTGCAGGCAACGGTCAACATGACTGAAGTTTGGTACGTCGGTCAGTTGGGGACGGTATCCCTTGCGGCGATGGCGTTAATGTTTCCGCTTTTCATGTTGATGCAAATGTTGGCCAATGGCGCGATGGGTGGTGGCGTTACTGGCGCTATTGCCAGAGCCATGGGTGGTCATAATGTTGATACTGCGGAACGATTGATCTGGCATGCCCTGGTCATTGCCCTGGTGGCGGGGTTTGGTTTCCTGATTTTAGTGCTGGTGGCGCTCGAACCCTTGCTTAGTCTGATGAGCAAAGAACCTGCTGTGCTGGAAGAAGCCCGCCTGTATGCCGTCATTCTGTTCAGCGGTTGCCCGCTGATCTGGAGCATGGCGTTGCTTAGCTCTGTCTACCGTGGGATGGGCAACATACGGTTCCCGGCCATGTTGATGTTTCTTGGCGCTTTTATTCAGATTCCACTTTCCGGAACGCTGGTGCTGGGTTGGTTTGGCGTACCTAGTCTTGGCATTGCAGGGGCTGCCGTGTCTGTTATTGCTGTGGCCGCTTTCAGCAACATCCTGTTAATAGGCGGGCTGCTGCTAGAGCGATCGCCTTTGAGGCTTCGCTGGTCGGCCAGGCATTTACAGAGTTCCCTGTTCGCATCGATACTGCGGGTTGGACTGCCGTCCTCGATCTCGCCGATATTGACCGTGGGTACACTCAGTGGGCTCAATATTCTTGTCGGGTCATTCGGCGTAGCGGCTCTGGCTGGTTACGGCATTGGCTCTCGCATCGAATTTTTGATCATCCCGCTGGTGTTCGGTATCGGTGTTTCGATGAATGCATTGGTGGGCGTCAATCTGGGCGCGGGTCAGCTTCAACGGGCGGTGAATGTCGGTTGGATTGGCGCCGGTGCTGCCGCTTTTTTCACCGGTATCGGGGGCCTGGCAGTCGCGCTTTGGCCGGAAGCCTGGATCTCACTTTTCACGGACGACGTTCAGACAATGGCCGCCGCCAAGGGCTATTTGCAATTTGTGGGTCCATTTTTTGCCTTTCAGGGCATCGGATTGTCTCTGTTCTTTGCTTCCCAGGGGGCCGGTCGTATGACGTGGCCACTGATCGCTGCCGCGGCGCGACTTATGATCGCGATCGGCGGGGGCGCTGTTTTGCTCTATGGATATGACGCTTCACTGAATATGATCTATCTGGCCAGCGGTATTGCCATGGTCGCGAATGGAATCATCACCGCAGTTGCGCTGAAAATGGGGATGTGGCGGCGCTAATGATGGCCCAGCTACCTGCTCGGCGGCCTAAGACCGTGATGGATCCCGGCGCGCCAAACAGTCTATCGACCAACACTCGTGTGGCATGAACAGCTGTCGGTGAAACTAAACCACACGACCAGATTTATGTCAGTCTGCGCAAACGGCAGCTCGGTTTGAAATACTGATACTTCTTCGGCCCTGGCGAAGGGGGTTTCGATCGTGGCCATTAGTACAATAACCCACACTAATTCCGGTGGCAGGGTCTACCCAGGCGATTTGCCCTCCGGCACCACCATGCCCAAAAGCGTTTGCAGAATTAGTGTGCCCAAAGCCTCGCAGGTTTCTGTTGTCGTCTCCAGCGACAACAACGCCTAACGCTCGATTGACCGGCGTGTTGGTTAACATGTCTTTCATACCGCCGGTTAGCACGGTGGTCGCCATGTTAATCGTTTCCTTGCTCCAGATTGTTTCCCCGCTCTGCGTGTTGCCAATCAACCCCTGATAAAACAGCGCCAGTTCTGCTGCTGACATAATTCCTCCCCCTCCGGGAACAGGCACTTTACGAATGTCGGTATTGTTAAATCCAAGCAATGCTTCCTCTGTGACCTCGGTCACTGGCGGTTCAGCAATGCCAAGACTGGCATAGTCTTCACTGGTCATGGGTTTGCCCACGTGACTAATTTCGGCAATGCGGTGATGTTGATCTTCAGGACAGCCAACATATAAATCCGGCAGATTTAATGGTTCCGCGATGTGGGTTCGAACATAGTCTGTAAAAGATTCGCCGCTGAGCCGCTCAATAATTTCTGCAATAACCCACATTGAGGAAGTTGCGTGATATTCAAACCGGCTACCCGGGGGCCAGTTTAAGGTCCAACCAGAAAATCGCTGGTATCTGAGCGCCTTGTCGTTCCAGTCTGTTGGTCGAAAGGGGGCGTGAGGGAATCCAGCGGTATGGGTGAATAGTTGCTCGATTCGAATGTCCTGTTTGTCATTGGTAGAAAACTCTGGGATCAGTTCAGAGACCTTTTGGTGAATGTCTAACTTACCCTCTTGGATGAGTAGCCAACCGGCGGCCGAAGTTATCGCCTTGGTGGATGAAAAAACGCAGTAAAGTGAATCGTTAGTCGCAGCTCCAAAAGTTTCGAAAGCGACCAGTTTTCCGTTTTTTGCGACGGCAATCTGGGCAGAAGGCAAAAGTCCTTCATCGACTTCCTGCCTCACTCGGGTTAAAAGCTCATCAAGTTTTTTCTGACTCACGCCAGCATCAGCTGTGTCAATGTTAACGCTATCACCTTGCATATCGTTTTCCTTTTTAGATGCCTTTAGATGCCAGAATCATACAGGCAATGGATTGCTTTCGTGGTTAACCGTTAACAAAAAAAGCTTCAGGTCAATGATGTTCGCCGGCCCCATAAAGCGTGGTGTGGCCGAAGCGACCAATACGAATGATAAAATTTGGTCTAAGTTAATCCTAAATAAGCGGTATCGCGGTGCTAAATCGAAGCTTAATTCAAATTATAATCGCGGTATAGTTGATCACGATCAGGGTGATGCCACAATCACGTCGTTACCGTCAGGAGCGACTTAGCGGTGCTTTGTCATCCGGACTTCGGACAACCGGCGATACCTTGCGTACCAGGGTTGAGTCCGGCACATGATTAACTGCAGGAGAAAGAAATGACCTATGCCGGTGAGCGCCTTATTAACGATGCTGACAGCCACCTGATGGAGCTGCCGGATTTTCTGACAGCGCATGCTGATGCTAATACACGCGAGCAGCTACCAAATCTACTGGACGCATTAACCGGGCAGTTTGATCCCCAGTCCTATGCCGGAGTCGTTGGCCATGCGCCTCAGGTGGTTGAACAGTTAGTCGCATTGGGAGATAACCTAACCAAAGGTCCTAAGTGGCACGATGCGCTTGGTGCCTTTAACACCGCGGAGAGGTCGCAGGCGCTCGACCTACTTGGTTTTCAAAGACAGGTTGTATTTTCGTCTTTCTGTGCCCGACTGATCTTTGACGCAGTGAACGATGATGTTGCCTATGGCGCCGCGGCAGCCCACAACAGGGCTATGGCAGCATTCTGTAATGCCGATACCAGGTTGATAGGGGTCGGTATGGTGCCGCTGCAGGACGTAAGCCGAGCGGTCGCCGAGATTGAGCGGGTTAAAGCCCTTGGCCTTGGCGCGGTCTGGATTCCGGCAGATGCGCCCGGCGGGCGTTCTCCCGGTCATCCAGCACACGATTCAATCTGGTCAAGCCTTGCAGAAATGGGTTTGCCGTTTATCCTTCATGTAGGCAGTGCGGCGTTGACGATCGGCGATGCCTGGATGAATGACGGTAAGTCCGACACGGTATCTGCGCGGGGTGGCGCAGAAGTGATCGGCAGCAAGGATCTGACATCAATTCACTTTGCTACTAACCGTTTTGTTTCGACCTTAGTACTTGACGGTGTACTTGAAACCTATCCCGCACTGAGGGGCGGCGTGATTGAGATCGGTGCCGGATGGGTTCCGGATATGATTCGCCGGCTTGATCATGCGGTAAAAATTTGGGGTCGTTCGGAGCCTCAACTGCAAAAAATGACAAGACTGCCATCAGAACAAATATCCCAGCAGATGCGTTTTACGCCTTACCCTTTTGAGGATGTCGCTCAGCTAGTGTCAGAATCCAGCTCGGAGCTTTATCTTTTTTCTTCGGATTACCCTCACGCGGAGGGCGGTAGAGATCCATTGGGACGGTTCTCAAAAACCACAGAAAGTCTCACCGCGATTGAGAAAAATCAGTTTTTTGCGACTAATTTTCAGTGTCTGTACCCAGGTGGCTAGCCAATAGGGTCGTTATTTCCTCTTCGGTCCAGCCAACCAGTCTTAGTTGCAAGTCATTTAAAACCGGCGCGGGAGGGCGGGCATATTTAGTTGGATCTACAGCAATGAGGTCTGGAAATTTATCAGCGTTGACACAAACATCACTCCAATTGGTTGTTGATGTCATGTTTTCCACAGCAGCTTTGCGGCGAGAAATAACCGTCGCGTTAGATTTACGCCGCGGCATCATACAAATCAGGCTGATCGCGCGCACAAGTTCACTATCGTTAAGATGTTTGGTCGCAGGATTAGTCGGTGGACTGCTGCAGTGAATTGTCCTTGAATCCCAAAGCATCAGGTCGCCCGGTTCCAGGTAACAGGTTCCAGGTAACAGGTTCCAGGTTCCAGGTTCCAGGTTCCAGGTAACAGGTAACAGGTGGCAGGTAATGGGTTTCATATCAGCCAAAAGTGGATCATTTTTTGGGAATCTGAAATGGTCAATGCTCTTGTCTATGCGGCTGAGCCTATCGGTATAAAGCGTCGGTATTTTTTCATGCAGGTGATGGCGCCGGGAATGACGACGTTACCGCCAGTCTCTTCGGAAGTGGGTAGTAGGTTGACTAAGCCCTGAACGCAATGTTTTCCCGGCCGGCCAGTCGGATGCTGGTCGATAGGTAGCCAGCTTCCGCCAAGCCCCTTGCCAGGCTTAGCAGATGGCCAGGTCTAAGCATAATACTGTGCCCAAAAGCATGGTTTGTTGGCTAAGCGAAGTCTGTAGGTCTACTGATGCTCAGTGGCGCTTAAAGACGCTTGGTTTGCGAGCAACAGAGGGACTATTATCAACGCGTGGAACAGCCAATTGCGGACGGGGGAAGCCACTGTAAGGTGGCCTGTGCAGGCTGGATATGCTGGTTAGACAACGGCTAACAAACATTTTTTTTGGTGGTCTGCAGCAAAAATAGCTACTGAAGATCAGTCAAGAAGGCGTAAGATGCTCCTTCGAAAATTGGAATCAACACTCATGCTTGAAACTCGACAAGAAGGCGACGTCTTTGTTTGTGATATATCCGGTCGGCTGGACGCTATTTCTGCAGACAGCTTCGCGGAAGAGTTACTGGGGGAATTAGCCGGGGCGGGCCCCTCGGTGTTGTTAAACCTTTCGGGTTTAGAATACATCAGTAGTATGGGGCTACGTGTGTTTGTTAAAGCAGTAAAGGCTGTAAACGCCGCAAAAGGAACATTGAAGGTCTGTAGTCCGACGGTCGCTGTTTTGCGTGTGCTGGAGATCTCGGCATTAGACACACTGCTTGATTTACGGGACGACGAGGCGAGTGCTTTGGCGAGTTTCTAGCGGCTTTGGGTTTAGCCGTTTAAGGGTCGCGACGGCAACCTCGCCGGTTTGGGTATTTTGGTTCGATCTGTTGTCGTTCTAAACGCGCAGTTTTTGTAAGGGTGCTTTACACAGCGATCACCTTCGTGGTTTGTAATCTGTAGGTTTGTAAAGAGACGTCTAGCGATTACCCTAGGGTCAAGCTAACAGTAGAGATGTTTTTCCCCTCTCGATATACGTGGCCGCACGTCTCCATCATTTCTGTTACCAAGTGGATACCAAGGCCACCAATTTCCCTGTCTTCTACGCTGGCATCAATGTTGACTGCGTCACGACTAAAGGGGTCAAACGAGAATCCATCGTCTTCAATAATAAGCGTTACCAAGGCGTCAACAATCCCTAATTCGACACTGATCTGGCTGGCCTTGGTGTTGTAACGGACAACATTGAAAAACAGTTCTTCTAGACACACTTCAAACATGAACCCGGCATCAGCGGCAAGACCTTCGTCTTCCCAAAAACGTTGCAGTAATTCCACTGCTGGCGCTAATTGGTTCGCTTCGCAACCGAATAATTGCTTCATCCTTGACGCCTCGATCCGCCAGTAGGACCTTTATTTTTTCATCAGGTTACAAGAGGCTTATATCCCATGCAATTATCTCACGAAATCAATGCAGGGCTTAAGCGTGCTTTTACTCAATGGTCGACCAAAAACCGTTGATTGATGTTAAGTTGTTGGACCTGAGCAGTGAGATTGGTTTTGTTTAGCTGCTAACATAAAGCTTTGCTAAACTACGACGTTAGTACCTATATTATGAACGCCAAGTTACGCGCCATTTCGCAGACTACGTTATCGGGTAAACTGGTGGCCGCGCTGCTTGTTTTTATTTTCAGTGGTATCGGTTACCTTGGTGACATTGGTACCACGCAAGCCGAGTTGTTTTCAGACGCGGGCGTTGTCGGTTGGATTTATTACACGGCGAGTCTGTTCGTGTTCGGCGGCACCGATATGGGTCTGCCTGTTTATCAGGGCTACAACTTACTGGCGTACTATTCGTTATGGGCCAGTTATTTGCTCGCGCCATTGGTCACTACAACGGTCGTTGCAGACGCGCTGATTAAACTTATTAAAACACGCGACAATTCAATGACATTGCTGTCTGATCACCTTATTTTGATTGGTAGCAGCGACCTCGCCGAAGCTTATTTGAGAGCAGTAAAAATAGTGGAGCCTGAAAAGCAGGTTCTGTGGGTGCGTCAGTCGATTGACTTTTCGTCTGAGGGGGTGTTCGATTTTTCGCGTAAAGGCGACGGCATCATCCAACTCGATATAAACTTGTTTCGTGGTGAAGCACTGGCAGTCCTAATGCCAGATCGCGCGTCACACGCAGTATTAATTTGCGACGCGGACTTAACTAATCTTGAAGTAGGTTGGCTGCTGTACGAGGCATGTCCGAGCCTGGTGTCAGCGGTGCATGTCGCTGACTCAAGCTTACTGCGCCCGGTGAATCGCATCGTGAAAGAGGCGCTCAAAGCGGGTGGCGTGCGTCCCCCTAGCGCGTTTAGTATGCACAGAATCGCCTCGCTTCAGTTGTACGATGAGAAGTTAGCACCTCACTTTGAACAAACTGAGAAACCTGATCATCTTGTGATCGTTGGGTTTGGACGATTCGCACATACAGTACTTGAACTAATTTCTGTCGCGGCCACGGATCAAATAAAACGCTGTATTGTAGTCGCGCCAGCGGCTAGCAGAGCGCTGAGGAAATTTACTGCCGAAGTTCCTATTGACGAGTTTGAGGTTGTTGGCGTGGACGGTGTGCTGGATGACCCCAAGACATGGGACGCTGTTGCCGCGCTATTTGACGACTGCGATGAGCCACCGGTTGTTGTTTTTGCCGACGCAGATGCACTGACTAACTTCCGTATTGCCCGCCTGGCTAATATTCTGGGTCAGGACACAAGGTTATTTTTAAGGTGCTTCAATAGTACCGGGTTTACGGTGTCGCTAGCTGATCAGATGGGCATAGAACTGCTTTGCTTCAAAGATATGTTAGATGGCGCGCTGCAAGATCATTACGAAGCACTGACCATGGTTTAAAGCGGCCGATACGGCTAGCGGAGGCAGTGAAGATGGTCATCAGGTAACAAATGCACACCTATGCACACCTATGCACACCTATGCACACCTATGCACACCTATGCACACCTATGCACACCTATGCACACCTATGCACACCTAAATGCTCTGGGGATTAATGACAGGAAGTTCTTGGCGCTAACGCCTGACGGTTTCAATGGCGTGTGTTATCGTTTTCAGCGGCACACTGTGCCTTGTTGGTTAAACCTGTCTTTTATTGGTGCCCGAAACTTTCGGGTAAAGTAGTTCGCTTACATTGCAGCCGCCGCCTTAATGCTAGTAAAATTTCGGCGCGCGGCAATGATCGCCGATTAAGGTAAACACATGAACAAGAAGTTGTTATCAGCCATATTGCTGTCCGCTTTTTTTACACTAGCGCCGCAACTGGTGTACGCCGAAAAAGCTGATTATCTGCGGCCAGACCTCACAGTCCCCGCAGACAATATTAGCAGCCCAGCCCGCGTTACCTTGGGCAAAAACCTCTTTTTTGATCCTCGGTTATCCGGTTCCCGCTGGATTAGTTGTGCCACCTGTCATAACCCGGGCCTTGGGTGGGCTGATGGTCTCGCTACTGGGATCGGGCATGGTATGGGGGGCTTGCTGAGGTCTTCTCCGACGGTAATCAATACCGCCTACAACAAGTTTCAGTTCTGGGATGGTCGCGCACGGACATTGGAAGCCCAGGCTGTCGAGCCGATTAAAGCCGCGGGTGAGATGGCTCGTGACATGGTTGAGCTAACGATCGAGCTAGAGAGCATCGCTGGTTACAAGAAAATGTTTGATAAGGCCTATCCAGGTGAGGGCGTTAGCGAGACGACGATTGGCAAGGCACTGGCGGCTTTTGAGCGAACATTGATTACAGCCGATGCACCCTTTGATCGCTGGGTGGCAGGTGACGAAACGGCAATGAGCGACGCCGCCAAGCGCGGTTTCGAGGTGTTTGAGGGCAAGGGGCAGTGCGATCTGTGCCACTCTGGCTTTAACTTTCAGGATGATGGATTTCACAATATTGGTATACAACAAGATCCACCGGATGCCGGTCGTTATAATGTTCGGCCAGTCGCGATTTTAATGGGAGCGTTTAAAACGCCCACATTACGCGAAATCACGCGCACCTCTCCATACATGCATAATGGCAGCTACAAGACCCTGTTAGAGGTCGTCGATCATTACGATAGAGGCGGTGACACTGATAAAAACTTATCACCGAACATACGACCTTTGGGACTGACACAGAGCGAGAAGACAGATTTAGTGGCCTTTATGGTCGCGCTTGTGACCGAGAAGCCGTTAGCCGTTACACTACCTAATCTACCGCAAATTAGCCCGGAGTACCCCCAATGAAAATACAGATACTTTGCCTGCTTCCTCTCGCCATGTCCTTGAGCTGTGCTAGCGTTGCCGATGAGGTCATTATTGATCAGCTTAACAAGGAATTTGTGTTCGGAGGGGAAACAGTCGCGGCGCTAACGATTAAAAGGGGTGACACTTTGGTGTTTCGAAACCGCGATGAGTTTTTCCATAACATTTACTCCCTGTCGGACCTTACAACATTTGATCTGGGTTCTTTTCCGAAAGGCGACGCTCGTTCGGTAACATTCGATGAGCCCGGTGTCGCTGAGATCGAGTGTGCTATACACCCTGACATGTATATGACGGTGGAAGTTGAGTGAATCGCGCATCCCGTTTGCGCGGCTGCTTCAAACTACTAGCGATCATCGTATTTTGCGCCTCAACCGCTGCGCATGCTGCTCGTGTAGACCCGTTAAAGGAGTCCAGACCACTGATTCGTGGTGGCATCGTTTACAAAGCGTATTGTGTTGTTTGTCATGGCGAAGCCGGAAATGGTATTGCTCGAGCGACAAAGCTGTATCAAGCCGAAAAGCTAATCATCAACGAAGCTCCGATTGCGGACTACGAAAAAATTATCCGATTAGGGGGCGAGCCTTTGGGGCGATCCCCGTATATGCCTCCCTGGCAAGACGAGTTGTCCGAAGAGCAACTAGGCGATGTGGTGGCCTATCTTGCGGTTGTGCGTAGGGCAGAACTACGCGGTGAGTTAGTCTTTAAGACTAATTGTATTCTCTGCCACGGTGTTGCTGGTGACGGAAAAGGTAGGGCGGCCGTACTTTACGATCCGAAGCCGTCTAACTTACTGCTGTCGGACAAGTCCGAGTTGTACAAGCGAACTATTATCAATTTGGGCGGTAAGGCGATGGGCAGGTCCGCCCTTATGCCTCCATGGGGTCTTCAGCTTAGCAAACAGGAAATGGACGACGTACTTTCCTATTTGCAGAAACTCAGCGTAGTACCGGTCCTGCCATGAACATGGGGTCAGGGGTACAGGTCATAAGTATTAGGAGATTTTACTAGCATGCGTTGGAAGTCAGCATTTTCGAAAGTTCGCCGCAGATTTTCCGGACTGCGCGTTAAGGTTCTGCTTTTTTCTGCAATTTTCATTGCGGTGATTATCGCGGTTGGTGTCTTTGCTGCAATGACGGTTTATCTTCAGAACGAACGACTTCACGATACGCTGCTAGCGTCACAAGAGAGGGCGGATAAGGCTTCAGATAGCCAAAAATTTCTTATTGATATGGAGCGCGCGCAATCGCAATTGATCGCAGAGCTAGAGACCAGCCAAATTCGAGCGGCGTCGCGAAATGCCATTAAGGCGCTGTCCCTTATGGACGAAAATATTCAAAACTTAGAGTCGGTCCTGGTTGATAACCCCAAGGTTAAAAAGCTTGGGTTGCTACTAGCGGAGACGCGACCTGCTTTAATGGAAGTTATTTCTGCCGCTCGTAAAAATGATGATGCCGATGCACTTGACAAGACGAGAGCTATGTCAGAGGTGCTGGGTTTTATAGAGGCGTTGTCTAGTGAAATCGTACAAGACGAACGGACCAGGCTGCTTACCACCATGGATGATCAAGCGGCAGAAGGTGTCAAGACCATTCAATATATGGGTATTGCCATCGCGGTATTCGCCCTCATGGCCCTGGCGTTCAGTCTGTTCGCCGCCAGTTTCATCGTTTCGCCCATCAAACAGGCGGCTGAAGTAGCAAAGTCGGTTTCTGAGGGTGATCTGACGCAGGTAGTATCAAGCAGTGGCGTTGACGAGACGGGCGTATTGCTGGAGTCGATCGGCGTAATGATCCGGAATCTTCGTGGGTTGATCGCTCAAGTAAAAGGCTCTAGTGTCCAGTTGGTATCTACATCTACACAGGTGTCATATGCCTCTCAAAAACAAGAAGAAGTCAGTGCAAATTTTGGGGCTTCAATTAATCAAATCGCCGCGTCGGTCAACGAGATCACGGCGACGGCCCAAGAACTTCTTAAAACAATGGATACAGTGTCTGACGCAACCGACGAAACTGCGGGTGTAGCCGATCAAGGTAAACATGATTTGGCACAGATGGAACAGACTATGCAGGCGCTGGTTGGGGCAACAGCGTCGATAACAGAAAAGCTTGAAGATATTTCGGCTCGTGCCAATAGTATCGGCAGCGTTGTCACGACCATTACCAAGGTGGCCGATCAAACTAATCTGCTGTCACTGAACGCCGCGATCGAGGCGGCTAAAGCTGGAGAGTACGGAACCGGTTTCTCTGTTGTGGCGCGCGAAATACGTCGTCTGGCCGATCAAACAGCAGTTGCGACCTTAGATATCGAACGGATTGTGAGCGATATGCAGAGTTCAGTGAACGGTGGCGTGATGGAAATGGATCGCTTCGGAAAGCAGGTGCGAGAGGGCGTACAGGAGTCTGTTCGCGTGAGCGAACAGCTGAGTACGATTATCGAAAGCGTAGGGTCGTTAAAACCCCGCTTCGAAATGGTCCACGAGGGCATGCAGTCTCAGGCTTATGGCGCTCGCCAGATTGGTGACGCCATGGTCCAGTTAAAATCGGTTACTCAGATATCAGAAGAATCATCTCAATCTTTAAAGATTGCATCAACGCAGTTACTGCAAGAAGTTGAAGCACTGAAAGTGGAAATAGCCAGATTCAAGATCAGCTAGTTAAAGCAGATTTCCACTAGGGTAAAGTCGTCATCGAAGTTGTGCCTATTTTGCATTTCGCCGACTTGGTGACGAATAGTTTTCAAGCCATCTTCGTCGCTAGGTAGCGGCGTCTGGAGTAGGGGAATGAACTCCTCAAGCTGCATTTCGCGTCCATCGTCTAGTTGTATCTCGTAAACACCATCACTATAAATATAAAGACGTGAACCCGGTAAAATAGCGGCTTCGCCGACCTTGAAATTAGCAATAGGCATGGTGCCGATTGGCAATGCCGGCGTGGCAAGTTGCTTTGGCGCCGCTGCGTTGTCTTTTGAGTATAAAAGTGCAGGTGGATGACCAGCGGTCGAGTAGCGTAATGTGCCGGTCGATTTACAGTACACACCGTACCAAAGCGTGAAGTACATATCGTTGTGCTTTTCCATCTCGAAAATAACATTGAGCTCCTCGAGCACCTGGTCGGGTTCTCGCAGGTCAACATCGTGTAGTGAACGGCCTGATAGCGTGTTCATGACCGACACCGATAGCAGTGCAGCACCAACTCCATGCCCACAGACGTCCAGTAAATACAGCACGAGATAATCGTCGTCGATCCAGTGGTAACCAAAGGAGTCTCCGCCCACCGAGGAGCACGACTCAAAATCCCAGCGTATTGCAATATCGCCGGTAATGGGTGCTGGCAGCAAGGAGCGAACATAGTCTGAAGCCTCGGCAAGCTCGAGTGCCAGGATACGTTGGTTCTCTGCGAGTGCTTCAAATGCTGCATTGCGCTCCAGTAGGTGTATATAGCCCTTAGAATGATGTCGAACGCGCGCGAGGAGTTCAATCGGATCGGGTAGTTTAACCAGGTAGTCAGTGGCACCTTTGCTAAACGCTTCTGCTTTCACCAAAGGGTCTTCTTGGCTTGACAGCACGATGGTGGGCACGTCTCGCAATTTAGGATGTTCGTTGTAAAGCGCAACGAGTGACATACCGTCAATACCGGGCATGACTAAATCTTGAAGTATGACGGTGGGCTCAAATTGCTCCGCTGTTGCAACCGCTTCTTCGGGCGATTTGCAATATTGATAAACGAGGTTAGGCTCGGTCGCTAGAATTCTGCGCACTGCCTCACCGACCATTCTCTGATCGTCCACCAGTAATACGCGAATAGCAAAAGATGTACTGTCTGAAACGGTATTGTTACTCATGATGTATTAATAGCCTGTGAATTAAATGATTTAAGAACCTTAGCGATCTCTAACGGAGCCGCGACCTCTGTTGCTGCGCCAATGTTAAGGGCCGCCGCAGGCATACTAGCCACGACGCAACTCTCTTGATTCTGGACGATTGTACGTAACCCTGCGTCACGCATCGCTAGTAAGCCCCTGGCACCGTCGCGGCCCATGCCAGTGAGCAACACACCAATGCTATCGCGCGCCGCGTATTGCGCAGCACTGCAAAATAGTGCGTCTATGCAAGGTTGATAAAAACCGTCACTGGCCTGTGCAGCGTAACCTACTGTATTGTCGGGTCGCAGAATCAAATGTGACTGTGAATTGGCGAGATAAACTTTTCCACGCGCTAACGACTCCCCGTCCTGAGCAAGAGAAACGTCAATATCGCAACTTGAATCAAGCCAGTTCGCTAGGCCTACAACGAACTCCGAGTCAATATGCTGTGCAACGACGATGGCCGCCGGAAACCGGGTATCCAAAGCTTGTAAAATGTCGACAAGTGCCGCCGGACCACCCGTTGACGCACCAATGAATACCGTCGAAACAGCCTTCTGGCTTAGCGTAGTGTGGGTCACTGGCGTCACCGTGGAACGCGGTGTTAACGTTGCCTCTCCACGTTGCCCAGCGTGTCTCGCAAGGTTGTGTAGCGCGCGCATTTTTTGACGCAACAACTCACCATCATCACTGTCGCGGTTGTCACCTAGAACAGGGGTTGTGGTGACATCCAGCGCGCCAAAAGATAAGCCTTCGTAGACAAGCTCCATGTGGCCATCGATCGTCGATGTGACGAGCAGAATAGGGCAGGGGCTGTCCCTCATAATCTGCTCGGTGGCAATAGCGCCGTTCATGACGGGCATGACGAGATCCATAAGAATGATGTCTGGTCGCTGTTGTGCGCACATTTGCACAGCTTCTTGGCCGTCGTTAGCCATCCACAACGGCTCCATGTCTTTAGCATCTGCCACTACGCGCCGCAGTACTTCTCTTGCCATACGCATGTCATTAACAATACCGACACGAATAGTCATTATTTATCGTCTTGCCTGGGTCCACCGATCAGATCATGGACTGCGTTTAGTAATGAGCTATCTTGAAAACCACCTTTGGCTAAATAATAGTTGGCGCCGGCTTCCATTCCTTTAAGTCGATCTTCGGCTCGATCTTTGTAGGACACAATGATGACCGGTACGTCTTTGTTGCGGCCCTCGGCTCGTATTTTACGCAGCAACTCAATACCGTTCATTCGCGGCATATCCACATCGCTCACCACTAAGTCGTAGTCGGTGAGACGGACCGCGCTCCATGCCTCTAGGCCATCTACCGCGATGTCGACGTCATAGCCCGCATTGGCAAGCACTTGGCGCTCTGCCTGCCTGACGGTTAACGAATCGTCGACCACAAGTAGGCGCTTTAAGCCGGCGGACTGCTGCATTGCTGAATCGCTGCGCCGCACCAGTCTGCCTCCGCTGATGAGCGCCTCCATATTTCTGATCATCTCGTCTATATCGAGTATCAGCACGATAGCGCCGTTTTCATCAGTTGAAATGGCGGCAACATCAGGAACATCGCCAAGCCGGGTATCCAAGGTCCGCACCATTAAATCTCGCTCGCCCAAAAATTCCTCGACTTCTAGCGCATACAACCGGGCGCCTTCTTGCATAATGACAACAGGGATCTCTTCTCTTGGGTTGTCGATGTCGGTTTCAGGGAGTTCAAGGACCTCGGCCGCCGAGATTAGCGCAACCTGCTGGTCTTTATGTTCAAAATAAACCCGTCCTTCAATGATTTTGAGACGAGAAGCCGCGACTATATCGGTGTATTCGATTCCGGCAATGGGCACCGCATAGACTTCTCCACTGATACGCAGCAACAGAACCCTTGCAACAGACCGGGTTACTGGTAACTCAATATCGAATCGAGTGCCCAAGCCTTGGGTGCTATTGAGCAGAATTTTACCCCCAGACTCCTGGACCATGGTGCGGACAGAATCAAGACCGACGCCACGCCCTGAAATTTCGGTAACGGCAGCTGCGGTCGAAAAGCCCGGTAGGAAAAGAAACTCCTGTAACTCTTCCTGTGACAGTCGAGCAGCATTCTCTTCTGACTCTAGTTCTTTTTTAACGATGGATGTTCTGAGCTTTTCCGGGTCGATACCTCGACCATTGTCACTGACTAAAACTCTAAGGCGACCCGCCTGGTGAAAGGCCTCGAGGGTAATCGTCGCTTCGCCTGGTTTGTTTGCTGCAACTCTATCTGCTGGATTTTCTAAACCATGATCAAGGGCATTGCGGACAATATGATTCAGTGCAGAATCTAGCTTTTCAATAATCTCTCGGTCTATAAGGGTGCTTTCGCCTTTAAGCTCAAGCCGACACACTTTACCTAGCTGATTACCCATGTCTCGTATCAGCCTTGGATAACCACGAAGAATTGTACCAAACGGCAACATTCTACTGGCCAAGGTCTCGCGTGAGAGCCGGTTCGCCAAACTGGTACTGCGCCTGGCGTAGTGCTCGAGCTTTCCGTCGCGTTCAGCGAGTAGGCGGGAACATTCGCTGAGCTGCGCTAGTGCGCCACCCAGGGCCTCTTCGATCCATGCTGTACCATCTTGATCTGCAAGTCCCCGTTGTAACTCGGTAAGCATACGGTTTAGCTTGCGGTGCTCAATACCGAGCTCTGTGAGCTCATCGACAATGCTCTCGATACGTGAAGATTCGACCACCGCCTCAGCCGTCATGCCGGTTAGCCGTTCTAATGTTGCCGTGGTCATTTTTATGGCTTTGTCAGCGGCGGGGCGCGCTGCAGGGGCGTCGTCTGGGCGGGAATCCTGGGCCTTGTTCTCGTTCGTTGACGGCTTTACTGCCTGGCTGATTGGATCCTCTAGCGAAGGATCCTTGGCCGCGGCTTGTAATTCCGCTAACTCGCCGCTGCGCACTAAAGTAAGTCGTTCAAGTAATAGCGTGACTTCTTCACCGCCGTCGTTTGATGGCGCGGATCCCTGCGCTACGCCATTCATAAAGTCGACAGCGCTTAAGGCGACATCAACCGATTTTCTGTTCAATTGCAGCGTATTTTTTTGGGCTGCAACAAAAACATCTTCCAGTAGATGTGCGACCTTGACCACTGAATTCAGGCCTACGATTCTTGCGGCGCCTTTTATGGAGTGGGCCGATCGCATGAGCTCCTCTAGAACTGGACTCAGGTCACCGCCATCTTCGATGGCCATAAGCCCATCAGACAACGCGTTTAGCTGCGTTTCTGCCTCTTCTGCGAATAACTCCAGTAAGCTCAGGTCTGCCAGGTCTTCATCTGGTGTGGCTACTCCGGTATCGCCGAGTATGTCTGCGGCGCTGCTAGTGGCGGCTTCGCCAGGGACATCACTGACCGCATCGCCTGATCGGATAGCATTCAGTTGTTCTAGCAGTGATTCAACCGCGGCGTCTGCATTCTGCAGTCCTTCTTCGCTGACGATCGCGACGATTAGATCTGTTGTGGCCAGTAGTACATCAATGGCCTGCCTATTGATAACGAGTTCAGCCCGCTGAGCAGCAACGAAGATGTCCTCTGCCAAGTGTGTCAGTTTTACTACGGGATCGATCTCGGCAATCCGGGCGGCGCCTTTCATGGAGTGTGCTGCGCGCATTAGCTCTTCGAGTAAGGACTCTGAATCAGCGCTAGACTCCAGGGCAATGAGTCCATCGGAGAGCACAGCAATTTGCGTCTCGGCATCCTCACGAAAAAGCTCCAGCATGGTTGCATCACCATAGCCCTCAAGTCCCGTCACAGCGTCACACTCCTCATTGCATGCTCTATCAGTTCGTAATCAAGAAGCCCTACATCGCAACGCTCATGATCAAATATTTTGTGGGTGAAGTTAGGGGATGCCATTTCAATGGTGACCGGTGGCAGGCGTAAGGCTGTTTCTAGTGGGTAGATGATCCCACGCACTTCATCAACAGGAAAAACCCATGATGTGCCTTCCCAGTCGGTCGCTATCATGCGCGGCCAAGCGCGCTCTTTATCTGCAGGCGGTTGTGAAGCGCCAATGAGCTTCCCAAGATCAGCGCAGGGAACCAATTCACCTCGCAAATTCACAAGACCTATAAAGCACGCATGCAAGCGGTGGGGTATTGCGTGAGTGGGTAGCGGATTGAATACCTCTTTGACAAACTTAGTCCGAATTGAATACCACTCTTTACCCAGGCGGAACATCAATACCGATATGGCGTCCACCATGCCATCGTCACTCAGGTTGGCCGCTCGCGCCTCCCAGGCAACCAGGTAGTCCTCGGGTGCTTGCCGCGCTAAAAGTTCTCGACCGGTATTAGCGAACACGGGGCAGTTCTGGCAATGCACATGCTTTTCAAGTTCAGGGCAGCTGTTATTTCCCCATACACCAATGAGATTGCGACAGTTGCTATCGGGCTTGTTGGCTTCGCTGATCACGGCTTATTCACCACTACATTGACACGTCTGCGTAGTCTTTTGGCCTTAGTTTCGGCACCCTGGGACTCAAAAAGAAGCGATAGATGCTCGATACTTGGTGCGAAGTCTGGTTCTAGGTATAACGCTCGCTCAAAACTTTGGCGAGCGAGTAGAAACTGATTTTGGGCGGCATAAACAAGTCCCAGCAGATGATGCGCTTCCGGGGTAGTTGGTGATATTTGCAACACCGCCAGGAGGTCCGCCTGCGATGCCGCATAGTCACCGGCATCCGCTTTGTTACGCGCAGCCATCAGCAAGTTCTGCGTGCCTTCTATAGCAGAATGGGCGCGCTGGTCAGCGGCTACCTGCGACTCTGGAATGGCTTCCTGAGACCCAGGTTTCGATTTCCCTGCTGTCACCCCGGGGCGAGTGGAACGTCGCTCGCCGGGTGCCCGTAGGCGGGGCGAGCGTATATTGGCGGCTTGAGGTGCTTCTTTTCGAAACGCGAAGCTGCCCGGTTTACCAAAGCTTACGAACCTGTCGCGCGGCACTAGTGCTGATTCTGCGTGTCCAACGACAAGTAGCCCCCCGGGGAGCAGTATCTCGGATAGCGCTCTGATGACATGACCGCGAGCCGGTTCATTTAAGTAGATTAAGGCATTACGGCAATATATGGCGTTATAGCGCTGGGTCCGAATAGAAGACGGCAGATTCATTAAATTGGCATGATGAAACACTGATACGTCTTTGAGCGCGCTGCAGACTACGAAGGCATCGTTGTTACGCTCACTAAAATAGCGTTGCACAATGGCCGGTGGCACCTCTCTCAGGGCACTCTGCTTGTAGCATCCGGCGCGAGCATGCTCGAGACCGCGTTGACTAATATCGACTGCATCAATCTGAAACGCTGATCCATCCATCCCGGCTTCATAAAGTGCTATCGCCAGTGAATAGGGCTCTTCGCCATTAGCGCAAGGGGCGCTGAGTACCTTGAACAGGGTGTTTCCTGGCTTTGGCACACTAGCGCTCCCAATTTGGGCTCGGAGTGCATCAAAGGGTGCTTTATCGCGGAAAAACCAGCTCTCTCTAACCAGAAGGTCTTCAAACAGTTCAGCTTTCTCGGTTTGAATAGCGCTTGCCCAGCGGTCATAATCCGTCGCCTCAAGGTGCTGGGAGGCCCGCATTCTGTAACGTATGGCAGACATTATTTGCACGTCGGAGACCACGTGTTCATCCAGGCCCGCTGCATCGGCTAATTTACGGATAGCGTCTGATAACGTCGTCAAGACTCGGCCGACCCTTGGTAGAGACTATCGATGACCTCGCTAGGTAGCAGGGCCCCGATACCAATAACCTGCACGGTGCGATCGCCGCTGACAATTAATTTTCCTAGGTAACGGGCACTCGGGGTCGTGACATGCGTTTTCTGGATTTCTGCATTTTCCACCCACAAAGTGTCGATGGCGTCTTCGACACGCAAACCAATAATAGCGTTGATTGATTCATCTGGATATTTTGCCAGGATAATGCGGGTGCTCAGCTTGGGTTCGCAGCTTAGGCCAGTGGTTAGAAGCTTTAAGTCGACAACGGGCACATACTGCCCCTGGTAATGCAGCAACCCGGCAATGCCCTGTACGACGCCAGGAATAATCCGCAGGGGCAGCCCCGGTACGACGGCGATAAGATTACTTGCATCGACGCCATAATCTTGATTACCCAATTTGAAGACAACGATGAGCATAGGTATTTTGGTCCGCTAAGACGTTTTAAAGTTATCGATGCTTCGCTGTAGCGAAGAAACGGATTTAGCAAACTCAAGAACTGCCGCATCTAGAATCCCTGAACTCAGTTCGGACGCCTCGGCGACGGCCTCGAGTTGCGACATAGCTGCGCCGATTTCCCCCGCGTCGGTAGATTGTGCCTGAACCTGAGTGGTGGCTAGTTCCAGGCTAGGTCTCAGCGCCTCTACCTGCTCAATCACCATCTGAAGGTGTTCGCTTACTTGCAGAGATTCATCGACACCATGACGCACTTGATCGCTGAACAGATCCATTTCCATGACGCCGCCCGCCACTGAACTTTGCATGTCTGAAACGATTTGCTCGATATCAAAAGTAGCAAGTGCAGTTTGATCTGCTAGGCGCCTGATTTCCCGAGCGACCACGCTGAATCCCTGACCATTTTGACCCGCTTTTTCAGCTTCAATAGCCGCATTGAGTGACAACAAATTAGTCTGATCAGCAACGCGGTTGATGGTGGTGACGATAGTACCAATATTATTGGCCCGTTCCGAAATGACTTCAAGTTTAGACGATATAGCGCTCGCTGCCTTTGAGAAGTCTAAGATAGTGTTGCGCATTTGGGCAAGTTCTTCGCGTCCATAGTTTGCTATTTTTGAGGCTTCGTTGGTTGATGAGGTGACGTTTTCCATGGTTTGCATTAGCTGGTCAGACGTCGCTGAAATCTGTTCAACTGAAATGCCAATATGGCTCGACGCGTTGCCGAGTTGGTTATTAACGCCCTGCTGATCAGTCGACGCGCTCGAGATGCTTTTGGAAACATTGGATATTCGCTCACTAGCGCCGCGAACTTCGCTGATTAACGCGCTCAAGGAATTTGACATATCTCTCAATGAGTTAAGTAAAACCCCTGTCTCATCATTTGATGAGGTATCAATTTCCTGGGTGAGGTCGCCGTCAGCGATGATACTGGCAATTTTTGCTGCGGATTCAACGCGCGTAACGGGTTTCGATATCAGTCGAATAGAAATCAGAAGGGCGATCAAAGAGCCAATGCTTGTGATAAGAGCAACTTGAATAAATACTGCTCGAAAGTCCCTTAAAAGCTCCTCACGCGAGACACTAACAATTAGCGTCCAATTACCAACAGAGATTCGTTCCGCGACGATTAATCGTGCATCACCATCCTGCGGAGCAATAACGTGTTGGGCCATCCTCTGGCCATCGTCGGCCCATATCGAGCGCGCTAATGCTAAATAGGGAGAGTCTTCAATCAATGTACCGCGTAATTCGGGCTCATCAGTCGAACTGATAATTCTGCCACGCCCGCTGAGCAACAAATGGTGCTCGCTCTCATAGGTTCGTAAGTTAGACAGAAAGGTGTCGATTTCATTTAAGGTGCGGTCCACGCCCGCAATACCGGCGAATGCATTGTCGATGATAATAGGGGCTACATACTCGACCAAAAACCGACCCTCATAAAGATAGGGTTCTGTGACAATGTGTTGTGTACTCGTTGAGTAACCCCGGCTCGATTCTTCAATGTAGGCACTAACTCCACCCTCTAACCTGATGCCTTCATGTTCTAGCTTTTCTTCGACAAGGTTACGAATGCCGCGGTAATAGTAGCTTGTATCCATGTCAATAAGCGGTGCCATGTTCAGACGGTCTGCTCGTGTGCTGTCGCGAAACCAATACGGTAAAAACCGTCCGTTCGCGTCCATGGAAGCCGGGTCAATCGTCGATGATAACGCTGCGCTATCGTTACCATCTGCATTAGGTTCATAGCCAAAGTAGGCGCCGGTCAGGTCGGGGAACTGCCTTAAAACTTCACTCGCCAGGATGAGAGAACGTTCCCGCTCGCCAAATAGGCCAGCGCTCTGAGTTATCGCAAGAATTTCCGCGGCCTGAGTGGCTTCCCCATTGGCTTCGTTAATCTCACTAGCGACTTTGGCGGCAATTTCGGCCAAATGAACGGTGGTGTTTTCAATCTGTGAGCGATAAAAAACGGTTAGCAGCAGGGCGATGGCTGCAAATCCAGCGAGAAGTAGCGGCAATCCGCTAGAGATGATGATCTTTGCCCTAAGCTGCATAAGTGTCTCCGCTCCTGAGACAGGGGTCGAAAAAAAGCAATCTGACAGCATCGACCGACATTGGTAGTGATTAACCCCGGTTTTTTCGCCGACTTTTAGCGATCATTCAGAAGCTATTGACGCTAAGAATCCTAGCAGGTTTTACAATAATTGTCTGAGCAGAGCACAAAGTTTCGGTACCCAATTGGAGGCGGTAAGACTGCGTCCATTGGCGTTGATGTTCGGTTGTAGCTCAACCCGCCAAGGGGTTGGCTGGATACTTTTTAATAGCGACGGTCGCATGAGTTGTTCTTTTTAGTCACTTTCTAGACGCTTCTTAGGCACGTTCTAGTCACCTTGCGTTTCTCGTAACCAGCGATTGGTTTGCTTGATTGTTTTTTTCTCAAGTTGCATCAGCAGGTGTAAGCTGATTTCTGAAATTTTATAACGGTGCCTTAGCAGGCCCATCATTTCTAGCCATAAAAGTGCTGTCATTTCGGCGTCTGCCAATGCTCTGTGAAAAGTGCCGGTAACCGGTACTTTGGCGTGGTTTATTAAGGTCCCAAGTTTGTGGTTCGGGGCATCTTGATAGAGACGTCTGGCGATGCGCATAGAGCACAGAAAAGGTTGTTGACGGGCATAGCCCAGTTGAGCGAGTTCCATGTCCAGGAATTTCCGATCGAAACCAGCGTTGTGAGCAACCATTATCGAATCATCTATAAAACGAAAAAGTTCAGGAAAAACCTGATCTGGGTGGGGCGCTTGGGCCAGCATATGGTTAGTAATGCCGGTGTAGTTCTCGATAAAACTATCTACCCTAAAGTCCGTTTGTATCAAGCTCTGGTACTGGTCTGTGATCTTTCCGTTTTCCAGCGCCACGGCGCCGACCTCAATGGCGCGGTCACCACCGAGAGCAGACAAACCGGTTGTTTCAAAATCCAGGACTACTATTCTTTCTTGCAAGCGTTTTGTTTCATCCGACGATAGTGTGTTGTCATTTCAGGCAGAGTTTACGGCAATAACGCCAAACCTGCTGATTACCTTTATCATTGCGTTCGTGTCGCGCGGTTGTGACCTAAACCCTCGCGGAACAGGGGCCTTTTCACGGGGCTTTATTGCCTGGGGCAATATTCATTTTCCAATCTCATCGGCGATCGCATGAAGTCTTTCCCTATCACGCGGGCTCCCATTAATTAAAAAAATACGTGATTTTTTGCTTGGGGGGTGTGTCTAGGTCATTTTCTTTTATTGCGGCTTACAAAAAGACGTGTTGCCTGCGCAGACCGCCTCCTTGGGCAATTCCTACGTGGTTAAGCCGTAAGAGTATGTTGACGTGACTGTTACCCAAGGTGTGTCAATGCAACCGCTAATGGTTTTGGTCTTTCGCCATTGCTGAGTCAGTTTTCCTGGGCAAGGCGTGGTTTGTTGGTGCGCGTCAAACGGGGGGACTGTGGATACGGATAAACCTGGTTGATTACTGTTGTTACCGGTACTAGGCTAGGGGGTAACTTTGCCGCAGAAAGCCATCAGCAGGCCAAAGCTGACGATGAATAGGCTTTGCCATTGTGCTGCAAGTGCTAAGGCGCGGGTATGACTGTCGCTAAGGGCCAGCGAACAAAGGGAATCAAACAAAGAGAATCAAACAAAGAGAATCAAACAAAGAGAATCAAACAAAGAGAGTCAAACAAAGAGAGTCAAAGGAGTAACTGAATGAATTACGACCTTATTATTGCCGGTGGCACTATTGTTGATGGTACTGGCAGCGCGCCGTATAAGGGTGATGTCGCGATCAGAGACGGTAAAATCGCCAAAATCGGAGACCTTAATAACGATTCTGCTGGAAAAACGATTGATGCGGCAGGGCAAACAGTCACGCCAGGCTTCGTTGATTTACATACTCACCTTGATGCACAAGTGGGTTGGGACCCGGAGCTCACATCCAGTTCGTACCACGGCGTGACGACCGCGCTAATCGGTAACTGTGGCGTTGGCTTCGCGCCTGTATCTGAACAAAATAGGCAATATATGGCAAAGCTGATGGAGTCGGTTGAAGACATTGCCGCCGAGGCTATTTTGGATGGCTTGCCCTGGAATTGGACCAATTACGGTGGTTATTTAGATTCTGTCGAGTCGTTGAAACCTGCCCTAAATATTGTAGGGTTGGTCGGGCACTCGGCCATCCGCTTTGAAGCCATGGGGGATAAGTCCATGGACAAAGATGTGCAAGCCGATGATCGTGAGTTGGCTGATATTGTTCGTATGGTCAAAGAGTCGGTCGAAGCCGGTGCGGTTGGCTTTTCAACCTCTCGATTTATTCCACACACAGTGCCCGATGGCCGCTGCACGCCAGGAACATGGGCTGATCTGCGAGAGACCGGTGCTATACAGCAGGGGGTGATTGAAGCGGGTGGCGTGGGTGCGCTGTTTCAATCCGCGAACGATTTTCAGACTCGATATGAGACCGAACTCAAGATGTTTGAGCAGGGCGCTGAAGCGGGTTGCCAAATTTTATTTTCCGGTGGCACCGGACCGCAAGGTGACGGTGGCGTCAGTCGGTGGCGGGATTTTTTCCATCAGCATAACCAGGGCGGTAAACGCGTCTCCGGGGTTTGCCACACCAGACCCAGTGGGGCATTTTTTGGTTTGGCGCAATTGTCACCGTTTACCAAAGAGTCAAAGGCCTGGAGTGACCTGATGGCGCTGCCGACCGTGAGCGATCGAGTGGATGCGCTTCGGCATCAAGAAACGCGAATGCGGCTTATCAAAGAAGGCAAGGCGATCGGGCATTTTTCGAAAATGGCCCATATGCTGCACCCCTTTGGCATGGATGAAACACCGGACCTTGATTTTGAGCGCAAATCATCCTTGCAACAGTTAGCTGATGCCGCCGGATGTGATCCGGTAGAAATGTATGTTGATCGACTCGTGGCCTCTGAAGGTCGGGAGCTGTTTAATTATTGGGCATTTGGCGGCGCGCTCGAAAATCAATGGAAATATATGCAGTTAGATCATGTCATTCCCATGTTGGGTGACGCTGGGGCGCATGTCGGTATTTTTACTGATACCGATTCGCCAACGGTCTTGCTGAGTGAGTTGACTCGTAAGCACAAAGTCTATTCGCTACCCGAGGCGATTCATAAAATCACTCAGCAATCTGCTGACGTGTTGGGGCTGAAAGATCGCGGGGTATTGAAAGAGGGTTATGTCGCGGATATTAATGTCATTGATTACGATCGGTTAGCGACCCATCATCCAGAGTATGTTCATGACTTCCCTCATGGCGGGGGTCGATATATCGTAAAAAGCACTGGGTACACCGCGACCTTGGTCGCAGGACAGGTTGTGGTAGAGAACTGTCAACATACAGGTAATCGACCCGGCCAAGTGATCCGAGAATTTGAGCGAGGTTAACGTTGATTTTTTTACCTGTTGTTTTTTATTGTCGTGGAACCTGGTACCCCGACCCTACAGCAACATTGCCAATAGGCTTTAAACGGCGGGGAGCCTTTTTGAGGTAGCCGGTGTTCAGTCAAAAGGGCAGCGGGCTACATAGCGAGAAAATCAGTACAATACTGGGGGGATTTGTTTGGTTATCTGGTCTCATCAATCTTGGGGATACAGTCATACCTCCTCCTGGCCCCTATTGTTAATGGTGTTTTTTACCCTTTTAAATTCCACCCAGGCAGTTTGGCCCCTAACGAGAAGTTTGCCGTGCTTCGGTGGTTGATTTTGCATTGCATTCCAGCCTAGGCTTAATTAAATCTAATAAAAAAAACCAGTCACGAAAGGCGTAAATTCATGAAAACAAAAACCTCCCAAGCACCTGGTGTCGAAACTAAAAAAACTTATTGCCGTATCTGCCACAATTATTGTGCAATGGAAGTCGATGTCTTGGACGGTAAACCGATTGCTGTGAGAGGAGATACCAGTGACCCGGTATATGGAGGCTATACCTGTATAAAAGGCCGTCAACTTCCAAATGCCTATGATCATGAATCAAGAATCACCCAACCGCTTAAGAAATTAGCGGACGGTAGTTGGCAAGAGATCTCATCCGCGCAGGCGCTAGACGAGATCGCTGACAAGGTTAAGGAAATTATTGTTGCGGACGGCGCGAGATCGATCGCAACCTACTGCGGGACCTACTCGTTTCAAGAGTCTGCTGCGCTCGCCGTATCTAGAGCCTTTCATGACGGCATTGGGTCCCCATCTTACTATACTTCAGTCTCCATTGATCAGCCTGCAAAAGGCATTGCCCTGTCAAGGTTTGGTGTTTGGGCCGGTGGCCCCCACAGTTTTGAGGGCGCAGACGTTGCATTGATCGTCGGTTGCAACACCTTGATATCGCATTTTGCACCTTATGGAGGAATACCGCCTTTCAGTCCAAGGAAAGCCCTAAATAGAGGCTTGAAAAACGGTATAAAGATGATCGTTATTGATCCTCGCAAGACAGAGGTCGCCCGAAAAGCTCATATTCACCTGCAAGTGCGCCCTGGGGAAGACCCAACGCTACTGTGTGGCATTGTTAAAGTAATACTGGACGAAAATCTCTATGATGCGGCGTTTTGCGAGCAGTTCGTTGATGGTGTAGAAGAGCTGCGCGAGGTGGTGAAAGACTTCACGCCGGAGTATGTGGAGTTAAGAGCTGGGGTTCCGGCAGAGCTTGTTGTCGAAGCCGCCAGAGTTTGGGCTAATGGCAAGCAGGGCACCGCGACAGCGGGTACCGGACCCAACATGGCGCCCAGAGGTAATATCATGGAACACCTGCTGCATGTGCTAAACACGCTTTGCGGCCGTTTTAACAAAGAAGGAGATAAAGTTCCGAATCCCGGTGTTTTGTCGCCAACCGGTAATCGTAAAGCAGAGGTGATCGCTCCTTGGGCTGCGTTCGGAAAAGATTTTCCACAATCCCGTATTCGTGGTTTGAGCGAGTGTTGCGGTGAGATGCCTACAGCGGCCTTAAACGACGAGATACTTGAACCCGGTGAGGGGCAAGTCAAGGTGCTCTTCAATATCGGTGGAAACCCGATGGTCGCTTTTCCAAATCAGCACAAGACGGTTCGAGCGATGAAAGCTTTAGAGTTACTCGTTTGTATAGACGTTAAAATGTCAGCAACGGCGGTGATGGCCGACTACATATTACCGGGAAAAATATGTTTAGAGCGAGATGATGCGCCAGTAATGGCGGATACGTGGTTCGACGTTCCTTACACGCATTATGCTGAAGCGATCGTAGAGCCCAATGGCGATTTAATAGAAGAATGGGAGTTCTATTGGGAGATCGCTCATCGGCTTGGGATCGAACTAAATTTAGGCGGGGGCATTCTGCCTATGGACGCTGCCTTTGGTGTGGCAACAGGCGGGACAATCCCAACAGACCACAAACCCACTAAATTTGAGGTTTTAGAGCTGGTTACAACGGGCACAAAGGTACCGTTGCAGGAGATAAGAGCTAAAAAGGGCGGGTTTGTTTACGAAAGCATCGAGTGCATCGTGGAGAAGGGCGACTCGACCGCCAGACTTCAGCTAACCCCGTCAGGCATAGAAAGTGACATTCGTGAAATCAGAGAAGAGAAGTTGTCGACAACCGGAATCCCGGAAAAAGACGGAACTTACACCCATTTGCTTACCAGCAGGCGCCTAAACCATGTTTATAATTCATCAGGGCAACAATTTGAAGCAGTGAAAGAGAAAGGCACCACCAATCACGCGCATATGCACCCTGATGATCTCTTAAAGTTAGCGTTGGTGTCTGGTGATTTGGTCCAGATCCGTGGCCCGGGCGGCCGAGTAACTGCGGTGACGAAAGCAGAAACATCGATCCAGCAAGGTGTCTGTTCGCTGGCTCACGGTTGGGGTTTCCACCCGGACTACGACGACAACGAAAATGTTCGTGAGATCGGTGCTAGTTCCAATCGTTTGATATCTGACGAAGCCGAATATGACCCAATCTCAGGAATGGCCCGCCAAAGTGCTATTCCGGTGACTATCACGGCGCTATAGGTGATATGAAATAAAGCTTTTGCTGTTAACTTGTCTTAGGCGCAATAGCGTGTCGGCAGGTTAATAGCGCGTCATCGTGTCTGAGGATCCGTGCAAAAAGCACCCGCATTAAGAAGTGCGGCCGGACAATGTGTGGTAGATCCTCTGTCATCAAGGTAAATAAACGAGATTACAGATGACGTGTAAACGTTAACGTAAAGTGCTGGTTTGTCAGGCAGGTGAGTAAGACCGGCGTGAGCTACGAACGGTGGCATCCAGATCTCAATTCAACGAAAAACCGAGGCCCTAATGAGCGAAGTGCTAGAAAAACTAGAACAATGTCCTATTCATGAATTAAGTCCGATGCATCCGGATTTGTTGCGCTGTCCTGCTGCCTTGAACAAGCGCCTTCGCGACGAAGCGCCTGTATTTCAGGACCCTTCCTCCGGTATCTATTTTATTTCTCGATTCGATGATGTGGTCGCAATGTCCCAAGACTCAAAAACATTTTCTAGTGTGATGGGCGGTGCCACAACGCGAGCGGTCGAATCTTCAGAACCGGAGGTTGTGGAAATCATGGCGCAAGGATATGCGGATGTGCCGACGATGCTTACTCAGGATCCGCCGTTGCAGCGCCGATACCGTAAGTTTGTTGACGGGGTGTTTGCGCCAAGCGCGCTGAATGCGCTTGAACCAATGATCGACTCGATTTCGCATGAACTCATTGACCGTATTGAAGACAAAGGAGAATGTGAGTTTCTGAGCGAGTTTGGGGTGCCGTTGCCTCTAACAGTGATCGCTTCCCAAATCGGTGCTCCCATAGAAGACCTCCCTAAGCTACGGCGATGGACCGAAGCTTTTATCGATAATCTAAGTCAACAGGTAGACCTGGAGGGCAGAATTAAAACGGCTAAAAGTATTGTCGAGTTTCAACACTATTTTATTTCGCGCTTGGAAGAACGTCGCGACAAACCTCAGGACGACATTTTGTCCAAGATCGTCAACGCCAGCATAGAAGGCGATCTGCCACTGAATAACGGTGAATGTCTATCAATGCTGAACCAGATATTGGTCGCCGGCAACGAGACAACGGGTGCCGCGCTAACTCAGGGCATTCTATTATTGATCGACAACCCTGATCAATACGAAATGATCAAGGCTGATCCTTCACCCCAGATGATTGCGAATTTTGTAGAGGAAGTGCTGCGGGTCTCAAGCCCGTCCGCGAATATGTATCGCCGCACGACGCGCGATGTCGAAATGCATGGGGTCAGCATTCCTGAGGATTCAATCTGTTTCGCTCGGTTCGCCTCAGCAAACCAAGACGAGAGTCAATTTCAGGACGCGCTAAAGTTTGACATCACTCGTGACAACTTGAAGACCCATGTCGCATTCGGCAAAGGAGTGCATCATTGTTTGGGTGCGGCTCTCGCTCGGCGTGAAATGAACGGTGGTTGCAAAGTCCTGTTCCAACGTCTTGAGAATTTTCGTCTGCAGCCAAACGACGAAGCCCCCGAGTTTATGGCCAACGCGTTATTACATGGCCTAGAACGCCTGAATATTGCGTTCGACGTTCGTCGTTAGCGACACATGGGTGGCACTTAACAGATACCGTCTTTGAATTTTTGATCTTGATGGAAGGGTCAGGAAGTTCGTCTCACCAAAGAAATTCCGCAATTTTTGCAGTGAAAGCGTCGTTTTCCGCGAAAACGCCGCTGGGATTTATAAAGTAGCCGCAAAAATGTCCGTAGGAGATATAGCATCGCTGATTCAAATTTAATCACAATACCAGGGGGCAGGGATGTCCCTGTTAGTGATGAGGTTTATCGGGCTTTCAAGGAACTCAACGTTGAAATCGGCCTACTGAAAGAACGCCTGGAGGATTACGAGGGTCCAGAGGCGTTAGGAAAGCGAGGTATTAACTCCAAAGTTGTGCGCCGATTGACCGCAGTGCTTTACCAGTGCCTTGGTCTTGATCATTTGAGACTGGCGCTGCTGGCTGAAGGCGCTGGTTTCGATTGGGTTCTGGCAGGATTATGGGCGATTGACGCTGCGGAAGTGTCGGATCAGGCTGGCAGCGGTGCTTTAATGGATGACCTGGAGCGCCAACTAGCGTTGCTGGCGGATGAAGTTGAGATCGGCTTCGATCAACACAAAGCGTTCGCCTTTGCACTGCGCTACTATGAGGCTCGTCTGGCACAGGAGACTAAAATGGCTTCCGATAGATATGCCAGAACAAACGATTAAGGGTTGAAAATGCAGTGTCGCCCACGATCATTACCGACGGCAGCGGTAAGAAAAGGATAATCAAATGAGCTCTGGCCCTAATTCAAAAATAATGCGGCATAGCCCTGTTTGAGTTCGGTCTCGCCTGCGCCATCGAGGGAATTAGCGAGTACTGTGACTTTACGAGTGATTTTCAGGTGCCTTTGCCCTAGCCGGCAGAAACTTCAACGACCTTTTGAAAATAGCTAATGGTGTAAGAGTCTATTCGCCAAATATCGTCTTTACCCTTTAGCAAATCCCAGGTGTACCGCGCGGTTCCGGTCACTTGGGTCTCTACCTGGGTTTTTTCAGGAACGTTAAAAGCTGCAATTTCCAGTGGCATATACATCATGTAAGCTTCGGCAACGGCTCGCTCATTGGTTTGCTCATGAATGGTCAGATTGGTGTCAAGATGCAGTGGTTGAGTGCCGGCGTTGACCATCCCCTCACGATATCCGCTCAATAGGTTCTTAAAGTCGTCACCAATGAGCGTGACGGGCGGCGTATCGGAAAGGCAGATGATGCAGGTTGGGTTGTCTGTGAAGAGCGTAAACCAACTCGCAAGTTCATTTCTGTCGAAATGGTTTGAATAGGCATTGCATAAGTTAATAATCGCCAAACGGTCTTTGACATCAAAGTCAGTATTACCGGGATGATTCATTGGATTATTGTGTCCATTTATATTGATTCGTGCTCAAGGTAGGACGTTGTTGTTAAAATTGCAACGCTGCCAGTTGTCTTGTGATTTATCCCCCTAAATAAAATTGATTAAGGTGCCGACGGTTATTCAACAACGTTGATAGCCACGCCTCAGAGTAGTGACTTACCATCGTGTAAGGGCGGATCCTTTCCTTTACGCGGGAACCAGTTAATACCTAATTTTGCCTCGTCAATATTATTTAAACAGCGAAACCTGGCTCTCCACCCTCGTGGAAAACCCTGCTACACTCAAAGCCCTATCTGCATTAAAGCGATATGTATATGCGCCAATCAAGTTCCGCCCCTAAAATAGAACAGCTGGATGCTGTGGTCGTTGGAGCTGGCTTCGCCGGTCTCTACATGCTGCATCGTTTCAGGCAACTAGGACT
>Ga0206130_10000987_pt1 | contig 43679 bp, 26 predicted proteins | sample Helgoland_Spring_9_FD_148637 | JGI IMG/M metagenome (GOLD analysis project Ga0206130, IMG submission 148637) | Pelagic subsurface seawater microbial communities from Kabeltonne, Helgoland, North Sea - Helgoland_Spring_Bloom_20160512_1 | ecosystem: Environmental > Aquatic > Marine > Epipelagic ...
TCAACGTGGTTGACAAATTTTTCATTTATTTATTTTATTTTTTGTCAAGTTTATTATTTATTTTTGTTAAAGTTGTTGACAAAATTTTTATGTATTTATTTTATTTTTTTGTCAACGTGGTTGACAATTTTTTCATTTATTTATTTTATTTTTTGTCAAGTTTATTATTTATTTTTGTTAAAGTTGTTGACAAAATTTTTATGTATTTATTTTATTTTTTTGTCAACGTGGTTGACAATTTTTTCATTTATTTATTTTATTTTTTGTCAAGTTTATTATTTATTTTTGTTAAAGTTGTTGACAAAATTTTTATGTATTTATTTTATTTTTTTGTCAACGTGGTTGACAATTTTTTCATTTGTTTTTGCCTTTTAGCGAAGAATTCATTGATAATTATTTGGTTGATATTTTGTTTTATATGATTTTGATATTTTCTCCATTTTACCGAAAAATAATAATGTTCAACTTTTCATTATTAGGTGCATTTTCATTATTAAAAATATTTTGTCTTTTCTACGATAATAACGAAATAAGCACCGATCATTAGTAGCATTTTCAATTTTTATTTACGGATATTGGATATATTTGTGAAATAAGGGGGAAATTTTTCAATAAAATAAAACTCTAGTAAAATTGAATGAATAAATATAAATATATTATATCATATATAATAGATTTGCATCATGAAGCGTATTCAAACAAACGATTATGAAAATCCTTCGAAGATTATTGGAATACAATTTAGTATGCTTTCTCCGGAGGAGATTCGCAAGAATTCCGTCGTAGAAATAGTATCACGTGATTCAATTGGTGGATTGTTTGACGCGAAAATGGGTGTCTTGGAAAAGGGTTTATTCTGTCCTACTGATGGGCTTACCTATATGGACACTCCTGGATATTTTGGTCACATGGAATTGGCCATGCCAGTATTTTTCGTACAACATATCAAAGATATCATGAAGATTTGTAAATTAACTTGTTATAAATGCAGTAAGTTATTGATAAATAAAAACAAATACAAACATTTATTGCATTTGCAACCAGAAGAAAGATGGGCTACTATTGGTACTATAAAAACATCACGCTGCGGTGAAGAAATAGAAGATGGTTGTGGTTGCTTACAACCAAAAACTATAAAACTAGATGGATTTGCAAACATTATTGCCTCGTGGGAAGGTATTAAAGTAGAAGGTGAAAGTCAAACAATCACGCAAAATTTAACACCAGAAAAAGTTTATAAAATGTTTAAGCGTATTTCAGATGAAGATGTTCAGTTTATGGGATTTAGTCCTATATGGTCTAGACCAGAATGGATGATCTGTTATGCTCTACCAGTTCCACCGCCTGCTGTCAGACCTTCTGTAAAACATGATGCGCAGCAAAGAAGTGAAGACGATTTAACTCACATTTACATGAATATTCTAAAGTACAACAACATGATTAAAGAAGCCATTGCGACTAATGGTAATCCCAAATTTATTGAGAAAAATTACCAGCTTTTACAATATTTTATTACTATGATTGCAAATAATAAAGCAACTGGTACTAGTCCTCTTGGACAAAATTCCGGCAGAACGTTTCAATGTATTAGTACTAGGCTCAATACAAAATACGGTCGTATTCGTGGTAATCTTATGGGAAAACGTGTTGATTTCAGTGCAAGGTCGGTTATTACAGGTGATCCAAACTTATCTATTACGCAGCTGGGTGTTCCCATGAAAATTGCCAAGAATATTACAAAACCTATCACAGTAAATGAGCGTAATCGTAATTTCTTAATGAAACTTATTCAAAATGGTCCTGATATCCATCCTGGAGCGAATCGTCTTGAACGAAGAAATGGTGATAATGTTTCTTTACGATATGTAGATCGTGATGGTATAGTACTGGAAGAAGGTGATAAAGTACATCGACATATGATGGATGGAGATTATGTGTTGTTTAATAGACAACCAAGTTTGCATAAGATGAGTATGATGTGTCATGAAGTAAAAGTTATGAAAAAAGGAGACACCTTTAGATTTAATGTTGGTGTTACAAATCCATACAATGCAGATTTTGACGGTGATGAAATGAATATGCATATGCCACAAAGTACTTCAGCAGAAACTGAATTGATGACATTACCAGCAGTAACATACCAAATGATTAGTCCATCAAAAAATGCACCAATTATTGGTATATTTCAAGACTCGTTATTGGGATGTTTTCGCTTTACAAGAAAGACTGTAAATATGTCTAGTAATGACGCAATGAATTTGCTTATGATGTGCAAAAACGTAGATATCACCAAATTCGAGAAAAAACACAAGAAACATTCTAGTTTTGATATACTTTCGCACATTTTCCCACCGATTTCTATGAATCAAAAAACAAAACTGTTCAATGGTGATTTAGATAAAGACGCGAATGATAACAACACACTTGTCATCAAAAATGGCAAGTATATTAAAGGTCAATTGGAAAAATCAATGATTGCTTCTGCCAGTAAAGGTATTTTGCATCGGATTACAAACGATTTCAGTAACCCTAGATGTGTTGATTTTATAGATGATTTACAAAATGTGATAACTGAATACATGAGAACAAGCTCATTTAGCGTAGGAATTAGTGATCTTATTGCTAATAAAAAGACCAAACAAGAAATCAAACAAGTTGTTCATAAACAAAAGCAAGATGTTCAAGATCTCATTCAAGAACTTCATCTAGGAATTTACGAAAACAAAAGTGCATATTCGAATGCAATGGATTTCGAAACTCGTGTCAATAACATTCTCAATAAAGCGACTGAACAAGCCGGTAAAATTGGCAGGAATAGTCTTAGCAAACAGAACCGGTTCCTAATGATTGTTAATTCAGGGTCCAAGGGTTCGCCTATCAATATTTCTCAAATGCTTTCTTGTTTAGGACAACAAAGTGTTGAAGGAAAACGTGTTCCTTATGGATTTGAACATCGTACTTTACCTCATTTTAGCAAATACGATGACAGTCCAAATGCTCGTGGATTTATAGAGAATTCCTTTATTAGTGGTCTTGCTCCTCATGAAATGTTCTTTCATGCAATGGCAGGGCGTATAGGTCTTATTGATACAGCAGTAAAAACTTCGGAAACTGGATATATTCAACGCCGTATTGTAAAATCTTTGGAAGACATTACCGTCGCATATGATCTTACTGTTCGCAACCATATGGGGAAAATTGTACAGTTCTCTTATGGTGATGATGGTTTTGATTCCATAAAAGTAGAGAACCAGATCATTCCTCTTGTTGAAATGAGTATTGAAGATATTTACATGCACTACGACATGATTGGATTACAAGAAGCAGATTCGAAAAAGCATGAAATGATGAATGTATTTACGAAAGCCACTATTACTCGCATTACAAAACAGCGTGTTTCTACAAGGGGTCGAGTTCGTGATCTTATTGATCGGATGATTGAGAACAGAACTGCATTAGTAGAAAAAGTTTTCCAGCATCGAAATGAAAATATGGTTCATGCTCCTGTAAATTATTATCAAATTATTAATTCTGTGCATGGACAGATGGAAATAGATGAAACATTTGCAGTAGATATAACGCCTATGGAAACATTCGAACTCATTGATGAAAATTGGGAACGAATGACTGATTACTGTAATTACATCCGTGAGAATCCAATGATGAAAATCTTATACGAATTCTTTATGAATCCAAAAGAACTTTTGATGAAGAGACGATTTAATAAAAATGCACTAATAGTTTTGATGGATACGATTTTCTTGAAATTCAAACAAGCTATTATTCATCCTGGAGAAATGGTTGGCGTTATTGCTGCACAGTCAGTTGGTGAGCCTACTACTCAACTAACTCTCAATACTTTTCATAATGTTGGCGTTGCTTCAAAGTCTAATGTCACTCGTGGTGTTCCACGTATTGAAGAAATCCTACGTCTTACCAAAAATCCTAAGAATCCCTCGCTCACCATTACTTTGAAATCGTTGGATTCTCAAGATCAAGATCGAGCAATGAAATATGCGAATATGATTGAACATACAAGATTAAACGATATAGTTAAAAACATTCAAATTTACTTTGACCCTTACGACGAAAGTACCGTAATTGAAGAAGATCGCCCTATGTTGGAAGACTTTTATGAATACGAGCGTTTGGTAAGAGATTTTACAGAGTCTGAATATAACGAAGGTGCAAAGTCAAAATGGATTATTCGCATGGAGATGAATGCAGATGTTATGCTCGATAAAAATATTCGTATGGATGATGTTTATTTTGCAATGAATGAAGGAAATCTTTCCAATAAAGCATCCGTCATTTACTCTGATTACAACGATAATAAACTTATCTTTAGAATCAGATTACTGAAACTCAATAAAAAAACAGATACTGCTCCCATTGATAGTGCAGATGAAATATACATGTTGAAGAATTTTCAGGAAAATCTGTTGAAGAAAACCATATTGCGCGGTGTTCAGGGCATTTCCAAAGTGTTACCTCGTAAAGTACCAAATAGCGTTATAAAAGAAGAAGGTAAATACGTCCGTAAAGACACTTGGGTTCTAGATACAACTGGAACAAATTTCTTGGAAGTTTTGGGTTTGAATTTTATTGATGCCCCTAAAACATATAGTAACGATATTCAAGAAGTATATAATGTTCTTGGTATTGAAGCTGCTAGACAAGCCATTTTGATGGAATTTACTGAAGTAATGGAACACTCTGATGTTTATTTGAATTATCATCATCTCAGTGTATTGTGTGATAGAATGACTTATAATGGAAAGGATATGGTCGCAGTTTATAGATCAGGTATTTTAAAGGATAAAATCGGACCAGTTGCAAAAGCCAGTTTTGAAATGCACACAGAAATGTTGCTCACAGCCGCTCGTCATGGTCAGCTCGATAATATGCGAGGTGTTTCCGCCAATGTCATGACTGGTCAGTACGGTTACTTTGGTACTGGTGCGTTTAATGTTTTATTGGATTTACAAGCTATGGAAAAATTAAACGGAAATCCAGAAAAAATATCTCATAATGACTATCGTGAAAAAATAGAAAATGCATTCAGACAAAAAGATGAAGAAGAAAAAAACAACCCTTGTACAATCGATAATGTTACAATAGACAATAATTTATCAAGTACTATTGTAAATGAAAGTAAATGCTTGGATGACGATTATGATATGGGGTTTTAGATTATGGCTTCTGTAGATTATGGCTGCTGTAGATATAGTTATTATTTTTTTTTTGAAAAACTCGCTTTGAACATACTAAAGTATTTAATTTAGAAAAACACTTAAATATTTTATTTACATTCATTGTAGATTAAATGAGTTCTCTTTATCGTATTATTCCATTAAGATGCTTAAGAAGAACCGCTGGTGTTTCTTTTGATGAAATGGTACCCTCAGATATTCCGAAAATACATGGTATTGATAGAGTGATACACGGTCCAAATAGCATTTCGCCTGGTCCTGTTGAAAATATCAAAAGACCTTGGTACATGCATCCTGGACAACATGATAACTTAATGGTTCTTCAAGGTACTCGATATATTGATATTTACAATAAGAAAACACATGAAAAGGCGTCTTTTATTATTACTCCTGATCAGATATATAAAAACGACAAATTATATTATGATGGCCCTGCTATGGTTGTATGGCCAGCTGGTGTTTTTCATCGTATTATTAGTGGCGATGAAGGAAGCATTAGTATAAATTTCGCAACTCGAACAAAAAAATTTAATTTAGAAACGAATTTTAATGTGTATTCGTTGAATACGTACACTGGAGAAGAAAATTTACTTAAAGACGGCTCTGAAGATCAACCAGACTTGACATATAAATATCCAAATAATAACATCAAGGAATTGTTTAAGAGCGATTAGTATGTTTATAGATTTTTATAGATTTTTATACGTATATACTATATATGAGCTCATCTAAAGTTGCAAATAAATTAGATGATGACTTCAATCTTATAATGCTATCATTAATAGATATTGCATCTACTATATTTTCGCAATATAATCTTGAAATAAAACACAATAAAGTAAAATCGATTTCAGAATCTTTGCAAAACGGAGGAGTTCCTGTTAAGAGAATTCAAATAATACAAATTCTAATTATACTTATAAGCCTATTTCGTTTTGAAGCACAAAGTATTAGTTTGGGGCAGAGTACATTTAAAGTCGCTCAAACAATTTCAAATAAAGATAAAAAACTCATTATTAAAAAAACATTTTTTGATGTGAGTAAATTTCATATTGAACCGAAAAATGAAAAATTCCGCATTTTCATGGATTTGATAAGAAGTACTGACGATTATCGGAATATCAAGAATTTGACTCTTGATAAATTTAGAAATATGATGCCGATAAATAGATTTAAAACTTGTGTAAAAGTTCTAAAATTTATCAATGGACTATCTACTATTTTTATAGCTAAAGAAAGTATTGCATTTCAAATAGTTTCCAAAACAAGCAATATATTATCAACTGGAGATTATATGATAGATGTAGGAAATACATTAAATGCCTTATATCAAGATTTAATCGACAATCAAGCAGATATTGTTTATTTAGAAATGACGACACCAGGTGGAGGACAATACAAAAAATCTAAAAAAACTAAAAAAAGAGGAGCATACAATAAAAAAAGCGGTTCAATAAAGAAACGACTATAAAAACATAATTCTAAAACAAGTATTCAATCCAAGAATCAAGACACTCTTCAGAGCAGCATATCTCATCTCCGTTTCGCGAACTATAGACATACTTTAAAATAACTCTATCACATACTTCACACTTGGAATTTGTTTGTATTTCTTTTAATACAGCTTTCATTTTTTCTCGATGTTCTGGATCATACATGTAAATTTCATTACGAAGTACATCAGGCAAACTGAAAAACATATTAATCATTGACATTAATAGAGGATTCTCCTATCAAACTATCTTTTATTGTACAGTAAAAATACTATACAATCTCAATTTTATAGAAAATAATATTTTGTGAGAGAAATAATAAAAATTGATTATTCTTTATATAACCTATTTTTATATACAAAAAATCTCTATTGTTTATTGAAAAACATGGAAACAACTGCAAATATGAAAATAAATCCATTGCTTGATTACAAAGATATTCAGTACTTATTTCGGAATGACTACAACAAATACGATTTCTCTCTCATAACAGAAACAGAAAAGTATCAAAGATTTACACGAGAATATATGCAAGATTTGTTTGATGAAGTAAATGATCAATACTTATCAAATACTGTGAAACACATTGCCGTATTGATGAATATAGAAAAACAACAAAGTAATGGGAATATAACGCGAGATATATTAAGGTCATATTTACAGTTGAAAATCAAAGAAGAAGGAACTCCTAATTCACAAAATAAATAGGTAAAATTACACTGTTTATACAGTAATAAGTAATTGCAAAATAATATTCCTAAAACTACTTAAAGGGCTATTTATTTAATATAGTAGTATGATGTTTTACTTGTTTCTTGTTATTATTGGGTCTGTAATTGCAACTAAAACTCATGTTAATTCATGTACAAATTGTAAATGCTTTACATGTGCTTTGAATCATAATGGAAATTTGTACAATGCAAATAGTCGTGACATGCGCACGTATTCATCTGTATTATTTGAAAACGAAAACAATAATATAATGCGATTTACAAATAAGCTTTTTGATTACGAACAAAAACTAAATGAACTAAAGAATACTGTATTCGGTGAAGTTACAGAAACAATAGAAATACAACATTTAGATTCCAAAATAAAAATGCTAGAATTTAAAATTATGTTAATTTCAAATGAACTAGAAAAAGAGTTCAAAACACATAAATTTTGATTTTACCGTTTTTTTCTGGTCCGATGTGTTTCGTTTTTTTTTCGCTTATAACTCCTCCCATATGAAATAAAAATTTCTTCTCCGTTCTTGATATCTCTCAATGCAACTATTTTTATTCCTACTTTTGGACCGCGTCTATTATTTTCATTTACTGCATATATATACTTTATTTCGGCATTTGCATCTTTACGTGATTTGTGGTTTGCCAAACTACCAACACCTCGTTTGCATGCAGAATCTATATACAAATCATTTGTTATACTCATACCATATGGTGCAGTATGTTTTATTGTTCGACCTTTATCACTATGTGTATCATACCGTTGATTCAGTCTATTCAAATTTATTCGTTCTCCCTTGTATTCTATTATTGTGTCGTTTTTTTTGAAAATAATAGTAGGAGGATCATTACCTGGCCGTATTGTGTTCTGGGCAAATAATCCATTTCCGGCGGCCGGAATCGTAGATGGTTTTATGCGCAAACGTTTTTTATATAGTAAATGTGTCCAACAATAGGGTGTTCCTATTATTGTAGTGCGCTTGCACATTATTCCGGTTTGTTTTGACGTTTCTATGCATTTTTGACTTTGTAATGCGCATTGGAATGTTACGTTATTATCAACCAGAAACTCGAATGAGTAAGGCATTTATATACTTTTATTCGGTTTTTATTATTTGACATTACAGTAGAATTCAGTTATTTATGAACCTGCCTAAATAACTGAGAATCCGCCTAAAATACGGTTGTTATCTTTTTTTGTATGTATTGTATTTAGAACTTTTCTTTTTTGGTTTTTTGGATCTTGTTTTGAATATACGTTTCTTTGTCTTTCTGAGGACTGATTTGTATTTTCGTCTTTTTCTCGATCCTCCCTCGATTACGACTGCTTGTGGTATATCAATAGCTTTTTTAATATGGTCTTTCAAAAAAACCTTATCATCACCCTCCTCTATATTTACGTTAGAAATTATTTCTCCAATCTGAGCATAAATATCTTTTTGTATTATTTCAGCATTTGCTTGTAGTATTCTATTAGTAATACTTTCATGCATATTATCTAGCTCTACTGGTTCTGCTGATTCTGCTGGTTGTGCTTCTTGAAGATTGTTTTGTCTTCTGAAGAGTTTCGCAATTCTTTTTTTGATTGTAGAACCAATATACTTTAGTTTATTCGTGAATCCACGAGGCTTACCATTATTGCGCTTAATCTCTTGAATTTTAGGAATTTTGGGTACTTTGTCTTTGATGTTCTGTAAATATTGGGGAATTGGCTTATTAAGTTTTTTGTACGCTTCTAATTTTATTATATTATTATCATAGATTACCTTTTTTTTGTTGTATTTTTCCATTGCATTTTCATTTTCAGACATTATTTTTAGTTGGTTATCATAGTCATCATCGGTTGGATCTAGTTCAGTTGAACTTTGTTCTTTCCGTGGTTGTTCTATCTGTTGAGATTCAATGAATTCTTGTAAAGATATACCCTCTGTTTTATTTTTAATGATTTCGCTTAAATTATCATATTGATTATTTTGAAGATTACTTTTTCCTCTTGATCCGCGTCGTAGTTCTTTGATTTCAACAAGATCTTTCAACTCACTTAGGAAATCATTTGTGCTAAAAGTTTTTATTTTATTCTCTATAAATTTCAAAGTAGGTCCAGGTTCTAGTACTATCTTAAACATTGAAATTAAGTTTTGTATTTCTATATATTTATCATTTTGATTGTAGTGGTAAAATAAACTGGATACAATTTGTTTTTTTAATGGGTCTATTGTATTTATATTTTCTTTCTTTTCTTTATTTGTTATTTCAGCAATTTTCTCTTGAATTATTAACTCAATCTCTGTTAGAGTTAAAATTTCAGTATCACTCGAAATTTGAGTATCTATTCCTGCTTTAGTCTTTAAAGTGTTTAACATGACCAAAGTTTTATTTTTTGTTTTTTCTAGTATTTCATTTTTTTTTTGGGCAATCTCAGCTGTTGTAATTGGATTGTAAAAACCTAAGAAATGTGCATGTCCATCCTTTATACCTAAGAAATGTGTATGTTCGTCCTTTATACCTGAAAAATTCATATTTACGCAATCATCACAGTCATCGTTTTTTCTGCATTCTGTGTTTTTTGTACTTAAACCTGCATAATATCGAAACAATGTTGGTGTATTATGCATGATCGCATACACAAAACACAGTTGATCCCCTGATAAATACATTGTGCTTTTTTTAGCTCTACCACAATGATCATTTACAATTTTTGCGGTTCTCGCACTACCATGATCACCAGATGACTTTAGTCTTGCTAGTAAAATTTTTATGTCATCACATTTTTCGTTTTTTTTGTTTTGTTGAGTATCATCTCCCTGTAGTTGGAATATGTTGTCTATAAATTCCTGCAATTCTCGTGTTATATTGAGTTTATCCATAGGAGATTTACTTTCTTTTAAGTAATCGCAATATGACATTCCGACTGCCAAATCAGCTAATGCGAATGATTTTGTTGGTTTCGAGATAAATTTATCTTCACCACCTTGCAATACACAAATGCATACTTTATATTTGCCGCTATTTTCCCACAAGCGCAGTTTAAAAGTAATCTTGTATTTACCCTCCAAACAATTTTTATTTAGCAACTCATCATATGCATCATCGTACAGAGATTTATTATTATTATTATCATCTTTATATTTACTATCGAATACTATGGTATCAATAAATGTTGATTCTTCAAAATTTAGACCAAACTCGTTCTTGTCATCAATAAAAACTCTTTCCTCCTTGTTACCAATAGGAAACTCATGCGCACCAGCTGGGTCCCATAAGCAACACATCGAATCTAATTGCGTAGTTTTTTTAATAAAAAAAGGGTCACTATTTACTGACATGCATGCGTCTAATATGTAGTAATTATACATAACGGTTATATCTTCCGTAAATTTTTTTGCAAATATTTCATTATTGTCATTATCAAAAACATCTCCATTTTTTATAAATTCTTTTAGTGAATCACTGATTTTTGCGTTATTTATATTAAGTTTATCTACGTTACAGTAAAATTTTGTTTTTAGAATATGATCGTAGTTTTTATGCGGTGGATTCATTGAATTTGTAAAAAATTCTATTTTTATTTTTTCTTCAAATGCAGGTCCGTAGTAGTTATAAAATATGAATGGATCATCATACCAAGTTGCACCTTTAATTGGAGTCAGCCATTTTTCAGTATCTTTTACAAATGCTTCACCACCTGGATTATCTTCTGGATAAGACGAATTACGCGTACCGTGAAAATCATGTGTTGTATCTTCAGTCAAATAAAGAAGACTATCTTCATGAGACTGCATACCACCTCCAACAACCTCCATTTCACCATTTTCTACTTTTAAAATATCTCTCAAGTTCTCAATGTCATTAAACAAACCTAGACGTTCAACATCTATTTTTTGTTCCGCAAAAACTAGCTGTGCTAAATTATAATTGACCATCAAAGCATTTGCATATTTATACTCATTACTATTATCAGTTTCAGTCGTACTTGCGGTTGATGTATTTGTACCTGTACTTGTACCATTTGAATTATCACTACTTTCATATCTAGCAACAGGTATTCCAGAAAGATAATTACCTTTTTTTTGATTCAAAACATTGTATCGTAGTATTTGTTTTTCAAGTAGTGATTTATTACTAGATGATTTTAGCAAAGACGTTATTGGTGTTCTACCTATACGTGTTGTTTGAAGTGGTGGTAATACCTTTGTTCTACGCGTATATCGTTTCAAACTGTTTGCTTTATGCTCATTCGAAGGGGGGGTACGTTTCTGTGTAATATTTTTATGTGTATTGGGTTCACTACTTGATCGTTTGAGTCTTTGTTCTTCTCGTTCATCAGTAATAATATGATCCGGATAACGATGCCTCTTCTTACCCCTAATATCAAACATGCTATCTATTTTTTATATAAAATTGAAAGATAATATTTTTTCATTATATTTACAGTAAAAAGAATAAACAGTAAATATGTTTTCAAGAAAGGCACAACCACGATCTAAATCCATGTTACCAATAAAAACACGGAAAAAATTTAAAATCGTGAATCGTCCTCTTGCTAAAACAGAAACTGAAACAGAAACTGAAACGCAAAATACTACTTCGTATCCGTGTATTCAAAATGAACAATATAAAACATTTCGATTGTTTGATTACCAGACATTTGATACAGAAAAGGAAAGACACTTTCGAATCCAAATGTTTGGTATAAACGAAATAGGTGAAACATGTGCTTTCTTTATTGACGATTTTTATCCGTTCTTTTATATCAAACTTCCCACGCATTGGACGAACAATCAATTACAAAATTGGTATGATTCTGTAAAGCAAGAATGCAGACGTATAACTAAAGACTGTATTTCATGTGTTTTGGAGACGCACAGTCAGTTGTATGAATTTACGGCCAATACCGATTTTCAGTTTGCTAAAGTGACTTTTCGAAATATGAGCGCATTTTACCAGTTTCGTCGTCAAATTACAGAAAAAAATGGTCAGCTTCAGCTTCCTATTTATGAAAGTAAAATCCCCCCTCTTTTGCGATATTTTCATATACACAATATAAGCCCTTCTGGTTGGATTAAAGTAAAAACGGATTATACCGATATTCCAGAAGAAAAACTTACATCATGTACGTACGAATATCTCTGTAGTCATGACGATATTGTTCCTTTACCAAATAAGGAGACACCAGTACCGTATAAAATCTGCAGTGTAGATATTGAAGCAAGTAGTAGTCATGGTGATTTTCCAGTACCCATAAAAGACTACAAAAGATTTGCATCTCAATTTGTTGATTACTTACATGGACGTATGGAAAAACAAAAAATAGATAAAAACGCGGCTGAATTATTATTAAAAAAAACGATTCAAGCAGCATTTTCGTTTGGAAAAGTAGATAATATTGATATTGTATTTCCAAAAGAATTTGAAGAAATTACAAAAGATCGAATCAAGACAATTACACAGCACTTTTTACAGGATACGTTGGAAATGCACGCCAAAGAAAATAAGCATGACAATATTTTAAAAGTGTCACAAATGTTTGAAGCAATGGCCGAAAAGCAGAAGCAAGGTGAATCGTCAGGTGAAGTTTCTGATGTCGGAGGATTCGAGACGGCAAATAACTTCCATGTCCAAGAATTGGGTACTGCGGAAAAAAGAGCTAAAAAACACATTGCAGAACCGAATAAAAAGAAGACCATTGCAGAAGTTTTAATCGATAAAGAAAACACTCGAGAAGAAAAAATCCAATTATTGAATTCTATGATGACTACATTATATCCTGAATTGGAAGGAGATCGTGTTACCTTTATTGGAAGCACATTTATTAAAAACGGAATGCCAGAACCTTACAAGAATCATTGTATTGTAGTGGATACTTGTGATCCTGTTTCTGGTGCGGAGATTGTTTCAGTAAATAACGAATCTGAATGTTTATTGGAATGGACAAATTTGATCCAAGAAGAAGATCCAGACATTATTATCGGATATAACATATTTGGTTTTGATTATCAGTTCATGTTTCACCGTGCCAAAGAATTAGAAATAGTGGATGAATTTTGTGTATTATCACGTGTATTAAATGAATTATGCTATAAAAAAGATCGCGAAACAGGTGACACTGCATTGGACCATACACAAAATCGTCTAGCAAGTGGAGATTACGACTTGCATTACCCCCTAATGGCAGGACGATTACAGATTGATTTATTGTTTTATTTTAGACGAGACTATAATTTATCGTCTTATAAATTAGATGACGTAGCTGGAACAATGATTCGAGATGACATTAAAGGCATTCGTCCAATGTCGAATAATACCAGTCAGTTATACAGTAAGAATCTATCTGGATTACATGAAGGTGATTTTATTCATCTGGAAATAACAACTTTTACAACGGATTATTATATGAATGGTAAGAAATTCCGAGTATTATCTATTGAGAAAAACGTGGAAGTAAAAGACGACGACGGAATAGCAGACGGTAAATACAATGTAATTATAATTGATGGAAATCATCCTTCTTTAGACGCTCAAAAACAAGTGCTTAAATGGGGTATGGCAAAAGACGATGTCAGTCCTCAAGACATTTTCCGATTATCAAAAGAATCTGCAAAGAGTCGCGCAATAGTGGCAAAGTATTGTATTCAGGATTGTAATCTGGTGCATCACTTGATGAAAAAAGTAGATGTACTTACAGGATACATTGAAATGTCACGTATTTGTAGTGTTCCAATTAGCTTTTTAGTATTTCGAGGTCAAGGAATAAAGCTTACTAGTTATGTAGCAAAAGTATGTAGAGAAAAAAATACTTTGATGCCTGATTTAGAAAAAACGCAAAACGACGATGGTTATGAAGGTGCAATTGTATTACCGCCAAAATGTGCAATGTATGGTGAGAATCCAGTTGCATGTGTGGATTATTCATCATTGTACCCCTCGATTGCAAAAGGTTGGAATTTGTCTCCAAACAGTAAAGTGTCGACGAAAAATTATGATTTACAAGGGAATTTAGTAAAAATTAATGATATAAAAGTAACACAATCAAATTTAGCTACATTGGAAAAAATGGCTAAAAAATATGATAATTTACCAAACTACAAGTATGTAGAAGTTACATTTGATAGTTTTGAAATCGTACAAAAATATACTACAACTGGTAAATTAGGTCGTAAAGACAAGGTAAAAAGCGGAACAAAAGTATGTAGATGGGCTCAGTTTCCGAATGGTCAAGAAGGAATCATTCCATGTATTATTGGTGATCTTTTGAAGGCAAGAAAAGAAACACGAAAAAAAGCAGAAAGCGAACCAGATCCTTTTATTGCGAATGTTTTAGATAAGAGACAATTAGGATACAAAGTAACTGCCAATTCTTTGTACGGTCAGATGGGTTCGAGTGTATCGACATTTTTCGAAAAAGACGTCGCTGCATCTATTACATCTATAGGAAGAATGATGATTACTTATGCAAAAAGAATGGTGGAAGACATTTATGGAGATTCTATTTATACATCCTCAAAAGGTGAAGTCGTTCGAACAAAATCGACCTACGTATATGGAGATACAGATAGTGTATTCTTCACTTTTAATTTAGAAGAGCCAGATACAGGGGCACCAATAAGAGGAAAACGAGCATTAGAGCTGACAATAGAACTTGCACAAGAAGCTGCAAATCTATGTTCATTGCATTTACCACCACCAATGAAACTTGCATATGAGAAAACATTAATGTCTTTTATCTTATTATCTAAAAAGCGATATGTAGGAATGCTATATGAATTAAACCCAAATAAAGGGAAATTAAAATTTATGGGACTACCTTTGAAGAGACGTGATTCTTGTGATTATCTAAAAGATGTGTATGGGGGTATTTTGACAATATTGATGAAAGAACCAGACAATGTACAAAAAGCCATAGAATTTCTAAATGATTCTTTACAGACATTAGTAGATGGAAATGTATCAATGGATAAATTATCCTTAACAAAATCACTGAGAAGTGATTATAAAAATCCTGATCAGATTGCTCATAAAGTACTAGCCAATCGTATAGGAGAGCGTGATCCTGGTAATAAACCTAAACCTGGTGATCGTATCAAGTTTGCGTTTATCGAAAACAAAGGTAGCAATAAAAAGTTATTGGGTGAGCGTATTGAAACGCCACAATTCATAGAGCAAAATCGCTTAACTTTAGATTACCATTACTATATTACAAATCAATTAATGAATCCATTACAACAGTTATTATCATTAGCATTAGAAAAAATATACATGTACAATGGGAAACGAGCAAAGGATATAGGAAACTTGCATGCGACATTGGATAAATTGTACAGTGAATCGAACGACGATTTAGAAATATACATGAAGAAACGTGAGAAATATTGTTCTGCAGAAGTGAAAAAAATGTTATTTGATCCCTTTTTGACAAAAATATACAATGCGCAAAATGGAATTCAAACAATATTACAGTTCTATAGAAAGAAAGCTTGAATATGTGCTTTTATTATTTTTACTGTTTTCGCAGGAATTTTATAGTTCTTGTTCGGTTTTTTTGTACGTGTATAGCGTGAGTTTATTGTAAGAATCATCGATTGTATGTTTATCTTCCTCTCGAAAATTACGCATATTCATATTAAAAAATACATCACATGGTAATTTATTGTTGATTACATTTAAATATAAAGTATCAATGTATGGTTCAAAAAGTTTATATATTTCACTCCCTCCTATAATGAAGACATCATCGAATATGTTTTCCAGTAAAAAAAGGTTTTCAATGTTTGATTCTACAACAATATCCGATCCAAGATTTTTAATTTTAGAAGGATTGCGTGTGATAATATAATTACGTCTATGAGGTAAAGGTTTGTAATTTAAACTCATGAAAGTATTGTATCCCATAATTACTGCATTGTTTCCTTTTCCGATTGTTTTCTCTCTAAAATAAGACATGTCTCTCTTTGATTTCCATGGAATTGTATTTCGATATCCGATTCCATTATTTTCATTGACACAAACAATTGCTTTCATTATATTTTGAAATCTCATTTTCAAAAAGAAATAATTCGAATTAAGAAACTTTAGGGATTTTTGAGAGAAATATTCCTAAATATTTTGAGGGATTTCATTGGAACTTTAGGAAAATCCAAATGTATCCTTTTCATTTTTCAAAAATATTATTTGAAATTTTTAGAAGTTTTTTTCATAAAAAAAATGAAATCTTTATGAAAAAAATGAAGAAACTTTAGGAAAAACTCATAAAATTAATAGCGTGACCATTTATCACGATTATAAGAATTTACACGTAGCATGTCGTGTGCGTGTTCTTTCCAATAATTTACTTTTTCATCCATTAATTTTTCCTCTTCAGTTCTGGGGTATGGTCTATTCTTTTTTGTTTCCATCATTTTCAAGTCGTTTTCTTTTGGTTCTGGTTTCACTCCATAACAATTGACCCCAAATTTAATATTTGGATTTCTAAAGTATCCTCCATTAATGCCTGGTCTTCCACAACTATTTTTATGTTTTTGACTGTGCTGAAGTTCTTCCCATGTATTCTTTTGTGTTGGGAAAAATGCCATTTGATCGGCAGACCATCCATAGTTGCACCATTCTGCACCGTTTTCATATGCAGTTTCTATTTCATCATATGTAGCTAATCTTGAATCATATGCTCTACAAATTGCTTGTGCATCCTCATAATTATAGAGATTGTTGGAAATATTAAATACTTCTTCTGACGGTTTTTCAACTTCTTCAATTGGATTTCCACTTGCATCAATTTGTTCATTTGCATTATCTGGATCCAAATAATTTTGTAAATCATTGTTGCGTAAATTTTCAAGAAGATCTATTTCAAAAAAATACTTTAGAGAATTATGAATTACTAAAGTTCCTAATAAGAACCAGGATATTCCCTCGATAAAGATAACAGATATTGGTTTGCTTTCTTTTAGAGGAACTTGAAGAAGCATTAACAACAAATAAAAAGAAACAACAAATAACATGATAGAAAAAAGGGCCAATTCATTATCATACATTTCAATAATTTTGTCGGTAAAGTTATTAATCATATAGGTACTATCTTCTGATGGTTGTGTAATGTATTTGTAAGCTAAGAATACCAATACACAAGTAAAAAATAGTCCGTCGAATGTGGAGCGCACGGTAGATTCATAATCACCAGAACCTTTATTTTTCATATATGATCCAAATCCCACAAAAACGACTAAATAAATAAGGAGAAATCCTGCTAAAATATGAAGATTCGCATTTGCGAATATATCTGTTACAATTGCCGATACATCTTTATTTGAATATTCTTTTTTACTATCGGATGACATTACTTTATTATACTATAATGAATTATTTTTTTTGCAATAAAATAGGCAGTATGCGAACTTTGTTAAAAGATATTTTTTGTCCTCTACAATTTGTATTGTTTCATCGTTACAGTGATACCAATTATTATCTTTATTTACAAATGCCGTATAATGACCTCCGTTTTTATTTCCTATATGATTGCAAATGCCAATTAAATCGTAAGTGTAGGAGTTTTTCTTGTATCCGCAGGTATATTTACTTAGATCTAATTCCAAAGGATAATCGATTAATGAGTTGTTTTTCCCTCCAAAATAGTTGTTTCTCTTTAAGCAAATAATCAAAATATCAGGAAATGACCAAAACAGCAGTTTTTTCTCAACTCTCTCATAAACATCTTTATCTTCATTAAACCATTTATTGTATCCGTCTAGAATTTCTGGCTTCAAGTATTCTTCAATACATTTGTATAGCGTAGTATTTTCATTTGGAATGTGTAAATCAAATGTGTAATATATTTCAATAGTTTGACTGCGAATTATATTTTCGCGTTCAGTTGATACAATTTGTGATACGGAAAATCCATGAAACAAGCGAACGATTTCAGAATAATCTTTTTCAAATAAAGATTTCGACTTCTTGAAAACATTAATTGCTAAATTGTCTGTTTCATTTTTGGATAATCCTGAAATTTCCACAATTGTTTCTTTAGTAAAACATTCATGCAAAGAATCTATAAAAAACAATAGAAAGTGTCCAATATCCTCTTGTTCATCTTCTTGGAAGAATAACATTTTTTTGTTTTTTGCTACTGTTTCTATTGCATTCAAAAACCCATTTGGTGACAAGCTTTCTTTTGTATTGTTTGTATTACTCATTATTGTAAGAACATCTTTCCAATTTTTCCACAAAATATTTTCTATTTTAGTGGAATTGTGAATACTTTCTGTTTTTAAGGTAAATTGTCGTAATTGTGGAATACAGCAAAGAATTTGTATACAAGAGTTTAAATAACAAGTGTTTCCTAAATTATTAATTTTTTTGGGAGCTTTATCCATATGTAAGATATTTACTAAAATAACTAAAACATATTTATATAATAATTACGTTAATACTCTATTAAAAGAAATATAACTATTCATTATAAACTTTGAATGAATAATGATTTAATGAATCGAATTTTAGAGGAAACTGTACAAGAGTTGATACAAACAAGATCATCTGATCCAATCTCTAATGGTGACCAAACAGCATTGTCAAGTATTATGAACTCTATGATGACGGCTGCAATGTCATTCGATATTTCTAATACTGATATTTCAAGTGGAATTGTAATTCCATATGGCATATCAAGTAATGCGAATTCATTGCCTTATGTTGATATTAGCAATTCAGTTTTAGGAGATTTTAGTAGCCAAGGAATGAATTTAGATTTAAATGAACAAAGAGATTATTACCAAGAACCTGAGGAAGAAGCTGAGCAAGAACATGAACCTGATCAAGAACCTGAACCTCAACAATCTCGATCAAGTGGTAATAATACTCAAATTTCATTACAAGAACGATATATTGATTTGGTTGATGATTTTATTTCTCGATGGTTTCGCCATATTCGTGAATATCAAGAAAATGTGAGAATATATCAGACGACAGTATCACAAATAAACCGAATGACGCAGCAAGTAATGAGAAATATAAGTAATATAGATCACATTCTTCATGCATCAAGATTGCGTCGGAATTCTAATAGATACATACCTCAAACCAACACCATGTATAACGGAGGATCTAGAAATACAAACGTACCTTCTACACTATCTAATATTTTTGGAGAGTTGAACACAACCACACCTCAAAATACGCGTATTAGAAATACACCTTTACTACCCTTTTTATTTGAAAATAGACTTAATAATGGGCAGTTAGAATCTGAAATATCAGCAACTTTATTGCTATCTCAAGACAGAAATAATGCCACAATATATCCTACAATTATTCAAATTCTTAGTTCAACAGAGAGATTTCTGTATCGTTCTAGAACTCCAGATACTGAAACAAATGTTACTCATACAAGGTGTCCAATTACTCTTGAGGATTTCGAGGAAGGAGAAGAACTTTGTAAAATTATACACTGTGGTCATACTTTCAAATGGATATCATTACAAGGATGGTTTTCTAGAAATGCACATTGTCCAGTTTGTAGGTATGATATTAGAACTTATGTGCCATCTGTATAAATATAAAATAATGTATTATATAGGAACATGGTTGATGTATTATTGAAAACAGAGCTGGAAAATCTACCAAAATTTCAGTCTCTTGTAAAATACATAAAATTACCTTCTTTCTCTCAAAAAGTAAAATCAATGTTGAGTTTGTGGTTTAAAAGAATCGAAAAATGTTTTAAACAATGGGAAAAACATGAAAGAAAGATTATTTCATCTTTAGTTGAAAAACCATCAAGTATAGGAGAAGTCGATAATTTTATTCCTGAAGAATTACGACAACAAATAAGAGAAAAATGCAAAAAAAATATTGTTGTTAAAATGAACTTTCCAATACCAGGGACTCAGGAAAACAGGACATTTTTTATTCATATTTGCTTGATGAATAAACATACATATGATAATATTTACAACATGATTCAATTAATATATGTATGGCTTTGTTTTGTAAATGATTTTGTAGAAAAAAGATGTTCTACAACCGTTGATATTTACATTTATATGATACCTGAAAAAAAAGATCTACCTGAAGAGAACAAAACAATTGACACTGAAGATATAAATACTGCATTTACAACAACATGTCAAGTGAAAACGACTGTAACCATATTTCGAGAAGAAGAATGGTTTAGAGCTCTTATTCATGAATCTTTTCATAACCTTGGGTTAGATTTTATACGAATGGATCATTCTCAATTAAAAGAACAAGAAGATATGATACGAAATACATTTTTTGTTAATATAAGTGATATCCGGTTATATGAGACGTATTGTGAGATGTGGGCAGAGACTTTGAATCTTATGTTTTACTCTTTTATAAAAGATCCATTGCGAAAGGATTCATTGTTTTCAAAATTATTAATATACGAAAGAACATTTGCTTTATGGCAGTGTTCCAAATTGTTGAACCATAGTGGTATTAAATATGATGAATTATTCATAAAGGAAAAAGCAAAGAAGTATTCAGAAAAAACACAAGGATTTTCATATTTTGTTCTAAAAAGTATTTTATCTGTACATTTTGACCAATTTTTAGAATTCTGCGCAAATCAGTTTTCAGGAAATCGTGTTACTTTGGCATTTAAACGTGATTACAAAAATTTGCAAAAATATACAAAGTTGTTTTTGTATAATGCGAAAAGCAAAAATATGCTAGTTGGTACTGCATATATGAATTCTATGTTAAAAATAATTAAATCAAAAAAAAAGAAAGGAACTTTTATTAAAACGTTAAGAATGTCTTTATTTGAAATCGAAATTTAAATCTACTAATTTTATATACAAAATATTACAAATATATTTTTTATAACTAGAGGTACAACGCTCGTATCTAAGGGCCAATGCAATATATCTGTCTTTCGAGTATTTCCTCTGCGTATCGGTCCGATCTTTCGTCATCTATTCTTTGCTCTTCCAACCATTCTTCGTATTCTTGTGCATTGAATCTTTCTTCTTCAATCTTTTTATTTCTCTCTTCTTCGGTCAAACCATAATATTCGTCGTTCTGATATTCGATATCTTCATTTTCCAAACTGTATGGAGATCCGCAACTGTTTGCTGTTTCGATAAAAGTATTTGTTTCCAACTCTTGTACAGTAAGAGGCTCTGGAACAATATCTCCAAAAGAGCAATCAATCTCCAATGGTACATGATTCGTGAGTTTTTTTACAAGTTTCTCCAAATCTGCAATGCGAGATTCAAGTGTTTCTATGTGAGCGTCTTGTTCTTTAATTTTTTCTCCCAAGAAATCCGTATTGGAAGCAACTTGATCGATGTTAAGAGATGTAAATGGAACTGGATTTTTATTAATATAAACCGAAATTTTCCACCAGCCACCACTGCAAGGGATCGATCCTTCGAAAACACCTTTTTCTCGAATATCATAATCGATTTCCTGCGCATATCGACTGTTATTGTCGTAATATGAGAAATGAACAAAAGCGCGACGTCCAACGCCTTTATCGCTATTGAATGATACGAAATCAATCCGACTTACCTGTCCGCAATAAGAGAAATAATCTCTAAGTATATTCTTGGTGATACCATAAGAAATGGTAGGGATGAAAAAGCTCTTGACAATAGACATATTTTCCTGTTGATGTAAGTGTGTGAAAGTTTGCTTTGCTTTGATTTGCTTTGATTTGGAATTAGATTTAATTATGGTCTCTCTTAGAGAGTGTATGCAAAATAGAACCTATGATACCATTTGTCAATTTTGCAAAACACATACGGAAAAAGCATTTCACATATTTTTTAGTTTTATAATTTTTTAGTTTTATAGTTATATCTTATCCTTTACATGAAAAATAAGTATGTGCAAAGCATAAACAAAGTAAGAATGTAATAAAATTGAAAAAAATCTACATTATATTATTTTACAAAGAGTATGGGAATCCGAGGTCTAAATAGCTATTTCAAACAACATGGAAGCAGAAACATTAAAAGGATTCATGTAAGTCAATTACGAGGGAGTACAATAGCAATTGATACAAGTATTTACATGTATAAATTTTTAGAAGAAGGTTGTTTATTAGAATATATGTTTGCAATGGTTTGTCAATGTAAAGAGAACGATATAGAACCATTATTTGTTTTTGATGGAAAGCCAGATGAAATGAAAAAGGAAGTTCTAATCAAAAGAGCAATAAAAAGGCATAAAGCAGGTGAAAAGTATTGGGAGATGAAGCAGGAATATAATGAAGTATGCGAACATCTGAGTAGTGAGGAAAAAGAAGCAGCATACGCAAAAATGATGAATCTCAAAAAAAAATCAACACGTGTAAAACTGAACGACATATCAAGACTCAAAGAGTTATTTGATACGCTATGCATCAAATACTATGAAGCTCCATACGAAGCAGATGTAGTTTGTGCGTATTTGGTGAATAGTGGCATTGCATATGCATGTGTGAGTGATGATATGGATATGTTTGCGTATAAATGCTCTTTTGTATTACGAGAATGGAACATACATAACGGATTTTTGAAGCAATATGCTCTAGAAGATATTATCAAAGATTTAAATATACCGTTAGAATTCTTTAAAGACGTTCTTTTGCTTAGTTGTAATGATTATGATCAAGAAAAAATAAAAATCGAAACCGTCGTAAAATGGTTTAGAGATTATCAAAATGTGAATAATGGTAGTAGTATCACATGGTTTGAATGGTTAATAGAGCAAAAATTAGTAAGTGATGAAAAAATATTAAAGACGAGAGAAATATCATGTTTATATGACATACCGAAAAACATGATACAAGAAGAAAAAGCAATAACAAGTAATTTTATAGATATAAATTCTCTGCGAAAGTTACTTCAATCATCCGGATTTATATTTATATAATAGAATTTAAAAAACTTCCTTTGAATTGGTGAATGCCAACATGAGTCAAATCAATAGATAAATCCGCGTAAATTTTCCCTCCCATATTTATCCATCTTTGACAAAATAACCAGTCTTCAGAGTAATATTGCTGGTTTTCAACAGTACAATCAAATAATGCATATGCATTACAATATTCTTCTTTTTTTAAGAATTGTAAATTATCTTCGTACTTTGTTGATGGGAATGCTTTTTGCATAGATTCTATAAGTGTTCTATCGATCATCATAAATCCAGTGGCAAGATGACGCACTTCTGTAATTCTATTCTGAGGGACAACTGTTTTATTAGATAATGCGTTGTAATTATATTTTAGTAGACAATTTTCAAATAATTCAGCATCAGAAATATTAGTCCCTTCTATTTTCGATTTTTTTTCTTTCCATTTTTCAATAATACTTTCTTCTGATAGATTCTCAAAATACAAATGTTTTATTGGGTACACCCCTCCGATTAGTAATTTATTTGAACAAATCAGCTTTATAATATCTTTAGGATCCCATGAAATATCAGCATCTATAAAAAGCATATGAGTCATTTTGGGATTAGACATTGCTTTAGCAATTAAATTGTTGCGTGCGCGTGGCACTAAACTGTCATTATTGCAAAATTCTATAGCAACTTCAATATTGTAAGCATTACACGCGTTAATTGTATTAATTAGACTTGTTGTATAACTAGTGTAACACGTTGAATTGTAACATGGAGTGAGTATATATAGGAACGGTTTTTTTTCAGAAATTATTTCTCTATATTTATTCTCAGTTGTATTCATAACAGTATTTATTATAAATAAATGCTTTTATTTCTTTTTAATTAATATTATATTTATCCATAAATCCAAGATTTCATAGATGGACAAGTCCTTTCCCCAGTATAGTATTCAATATTAGACCCTTTATGAGGTAATTTGAATATTGTAGGAAAGCCATTATTTTGTAAAGTAGTTTTATATTTCTTATTGAATTCATTTATATGAGTTTCATGATCATATCCAATATCTTTTAACTCGACGTCATTTATTTGATCAGTTAATTTATCCCAATCATTTTGCATCATTGAACAGTATCCACAATTATTTGAAAAAACATGACCATATATGATTGGCTTGGTGATGGGCTTTGGTATTGGTTTGGGATCAATAATTATACCGGATAGTATTTTATTGATTAAGCGTTTTGAACTAGCTGTTTTTCTTAGAGAACGCGCGTCTTTTTTTTTGTTATTTGCTTTTTTACTTTTATCTTTTATCTTTTTTATTTTCAAATCTTTTTTACTTGCATTTCTTTTTAGTTTTCTTTTACTTGCATTTCTTTTTAGTTTTTGTGGCATATATATACTATATGCAGTTTTTTTATGTGTCTAAATATATAGAAATGAATAAAGCAAGAAAAATATTTGTAGTTTTACTGGTTTTCATATTTTTATCAGGTATATTGTTTTGTTTAAGTCCTATGACTTCACAGGAAAATATGGCAAATATTCTCCAAGAGGAGACTTTAGAAGAAGTTATCCCTGAAGGTAGTAACGACGAAGGTGGATGTCCAGATTTATTGATTCGTTCTGGTGCAGTATTGCATTTGCTAAAAACGAACAAGCCTAAAGGACCGACAAATCCTCTTATTTTTGAAAACTTGGAAAAATACACTGAATATATTCAAAAACAAAGAGAAAATGGTATAAGGTGTCCAGTATTATTTTTACAGGAAGAAAATGACGCACAAGGTAATAATGTTTATCGAATGAGACCAGGACCAGAAATGAATGAAATGAATGCGGCTGTACCAGTACAACAGCTTGAGGTAATGGATGCATCGAAAGATCGCCCTCCGTTCAACGAAACTACTTATAGTGGTTTCGATGCACATGGACAACATATTGGACAATATACAGAATTAGATAAGGTTCACGATTCAACTCAAAATATAAAAATAAGTGATAATCCTATGGATGCAAATTGGGGAGGAATTTTATTTAGTCAAGCGTCCGTAGATAGCGGTAAATATATCGATCGTGAAGTTGCGAAACCCAGAATGATTCCAAAGGTGATGGAAATCTATAAGTAATATATATAATGGATTTATCATGCAAATACTATGATTATGATAACGATAAAAAGTCGATTAAAAATAAAACAAAACTATTTAATATGTCACATGTTTGTTTTATAGCATTTCTATGTTTGATCATATTTTTCTCATTATGGTTTTATTTCTTAAATCCAATGAAACGTTTTCCTAGGCCTTTTGTAGCGTATCATTAGTACCTAAAAATGTTATTAGATTTTCCACAATTTTAGAACTTATTTTTCTTGGCTTTGTTTCTCCAACTTTGATTTGAGATAACTGCTCAGGATTATTACGAACGATTGTATATAATTGAGAGAAATCACCACTTACATGTTTCATTATAGCACTTGCACTCGTATTATTAATACCTGGAATTTGGCATAAAAACATATCTCCAATATTCAAGGGAGTGATATTATCCTTTTTCACTTTTTTTACAATGTCACTATAAGGTTTGGGTTCTTCTGGTGGTTGAGATTCATGGTGCATTTTTTTACCGCCATCGAAATCTCGTTTGAGTTTATCGCAAATAGACAATACTGTTTTAACACTATCTTCAGTATGAATACTACGCCATATATGAAACCCCTTTTCAAAGCTCATCGATGTCATAGCAGACGTTACCATTTTTTTATCTTCTGGGTTTAGTTGAGAGATAATTCCTTCTATTAAATATACTACTTGCGATGATTTATAAGTATGATACAACCTATGGCCTTGTTCTCTGTATCGACCATCCTTAATGCTAGAAATTAGATCTCGGAATGTTTTTCTTTCCCATACTAGTAATAACTCGTCTTTATAGTATAATTCAAAGTCCCCTAAATCTAATGGTGCTGTTTCGATTTCAATATGAGGATATTGCGATATGTATGATTTACAAATTTCATAAAAAGCAGTTTCTCTATTATCAATTATAAGTTTCATTTTTCTCTAAATATTATTATTTTTATGTGCATTTAAAAAATAATAAACCTAAACTAAAAAAATATATTGTTTTAAATATTTACTTATAGTCCCAATTAGCCATGGCCAGATTGATTCATTCGTTCTGTCCAGACATCTAGGACCCCTAGGTAACCCTCAATCTCACCCAACCCTTACACTAACGCCTACCCTCATACCTCATACCCACATTACCCTGACCCTGACCCTGACCCTGACCCTGACCCTGACTCTGACCCTGACCCTGACTCTGACCCTGACCCTGACCCTGACCCTGACCCTGACTCTGACCCTGACCCTGACCCTGACCCTAGTCCCAATACATTAACAAGTGGCATACTTTTGCATGCGTTCAAAGCAACACTTGCAGATGTTCCATTTACATTCCATGCTGATTTACGGATAGCTGGTAATTTTCTTGCGATACCTAAATTAGCAGTAACGTTCTTTTGATGAGGCATCATCATAAGACTGTTCTTCTGACTTCTGTATTCATGGTATTGAGCCCTAGAAACAGAAGCGGTTGAATTTTCTCTAGGAATAAGACCTGGTTTTTTTGATCCTCCGCCCTGGCATTGATTAACAATAGTAGATTTATGAGCAACTTTTGACGAATATGGCATATATACATTCTCTAAATATTATATTTGTTTGCTCTCGTTAAAAGAAAATTGAAATACATTTAAAGATATTATTCCTAAATATATTAGGAAATGGCAGCATATACAAAGATCAAAAAAGATGAAGATATGGTAATGGAAAAAACATCATCAGGGATTGATAAATATATTTTTGATCCTTACAATCACTTGAATCAAGAAATAAATGAATTGGAAGTGAAGAGACTTTTAACTACATATAATGTAGATGTACCTATACATAATTTTACTCTTTATAAACGAGCTTTTGTTCATCGCTCATATATAAAAAGACCAGAAGCGTGGAATATTGAAAACAATATACATATAGTTCCTAAACCAGATGATTGTTTTCCATTATATACAAAATCTAATGAAAGGTTAGAATTTTTAGGAGATGGTGTATTGGAATGTATTGCAAAGTTTTACTTGTATAAACGTTTTCCAAAGGCGGATGAGGGATTTATGACAGATACTAAAATAGAACTAGTAAAAAATGAAACAATCGGACGTATTGCACTAGAAATCGGCTTGAATAAATGGTTTATGATATCTAAACATACTGAACAGAAAAATCTTAGAATAAATCATAAGAAACTTGGTTGTTTATTTGAAGCATTTGTAGGTGCATTATTTTTAGATATTAATCGTGTTCCAATAAAAGACGAGGATCATTGGTTCGATACCATGTTTCAATGTGGTCCAGGATTTCAAGTAGCTCAATTATTTGTAGAAGCGGTTTTTGATCGTCATATTGATTGGGCAAAAATTACCAAACAATCTGATAATTTTAAGAGACCTCTACAAGAATTGCTCCAAAGTGAATTTAAAACAACACCTCATATTATGGAAGTAGAATCATTTACTCAAGATAACGGATACTTTATGGGAGTATATCTTTGTTTGGGCCAACCTACACATGGTGTGCATCATAGTGAAACTATTTCTAGAAACAAGTTTTCAAGTTTTGAAGATATTCATAGATATATGTCATATTATCAAAAGATTTATTTATTTTTAGGAGAAGGTAAGCACAAAATAAAACAGAATGCAGAACAAAGTGCTTGCAGAGATGCTATTGAATATATAAAATCTATGCGCGATTTCTCAGATGTCATTAACAAGGTTCAACAAAAACACAATGCATATTTGTAACTTTGCTGATCAAAAACATGAGAAAAATAATTATACATATAAGTTATTGAACCGCTTATTATTGTATGTATCTATAATATACAATGAGCCAAGATAGTCCGGTTATAGTTGCATTTAGACCTTTAGAAATACTAAAGCAAAAACCTATTGCGACATCTTTTGATGCTTTATATAATTTTTCAGAAAAAAGCGAACAAGAAGGTATTCGGATTTCAAGTATTATGGAAGATGGATTAGAAGAAAATACAATAAATAGAGATCTTATTTTAGAAAAACTTCAAAAAAATGGTTTTTTGATAAAACCTTGTGAAAAAGATTCGCCTCTTGAAAATGAAGGAGAACAAGATTCAGATGATGAAAATTCTCATCATGGTAAAGAATTATCACAAACGACACCAGTATCATTAGAATCGATTATAGAACCATCTGTAGAACCTATCAATACAGGTGTTGCAACAATAGGAAGAAAACTAGGAGATACCCATGTGAATTTGGAAGATGCTGTAGAAAAGGGCATGGAAATAGAAAAAACAACTAATGAAATAGAAAAAGAGAATGAAAACTCTACTGAAAAAGAGGTAGAAATACCAAACGAACCCAAATATTCTGAAGATAAAGCAAATCGCGAAATATCCAAAGATAGTTCTACTGTTTTTATATTGTGTTCTTCTAAAGAAAACGAAAATCCACCAGGAAAAGAACCTAGTGAAAAAATACCTAAATCTCGCATTCCAGAATTTAATTCACTGGCAAAAATTGGAAAGTGGAGGCAGATGTTATGTAATAGTTATGATGCACCATTTACTTTAGATGATACTTTATGGAACAATGTAGACCATTTTTTAATTGCATCACAATACCGAAATTATTCTATGGGTCAGGCATTTGAGCAATATGAAAATGCGGTAGAGATACATAAGAAAAAGAAATTTGGTGATCAAAAATTAAAAACAGATGATGACTACTTACAGAGAGAAAAACAAGAAACATTTCACGCTTTATATGCGAAATTCACGCAAAATCCAGAATTGGCTCGTATTTTAGAAGCGACAAAAGATGCACACTTATTTTATCGTGTAAATAAACAAAAGAAAATCGAATTCACTGAATTAATGTGGTTACGTGAATTGTTGAGAGAGTATACACGAACATCATTGAAACCATTGGCTGAAGAACCACTAGATCCAGTCGTTCGAAGAAGAGTAGTTAAAGAAGCAACTGAATATGACATGTCTGAAGTTACTATTGGAGAATATGCACCTCAATTACCACAATACACACCAGATGTAATAAAATCATCTCATTATTACATGAATAATAGAACCGAATTCATAAAGAAAATTAATGAATTATACAAAAAATATGGTTCAGACTCTAGTAATTCTTCTTCAAATGGTTTTGATTTGCTGACTCACCAAAAAGTAGTCCGTGACTATTTAGATGTCGTTACTCCTTATCGTGGATTACTAGTGTACCATAATCTTGGTTCTGGAAAGAGTTGTACATCAATTGCGGTTACTGAAGGTATGAAGACAACAAAAAGGATTGTTATTTTAGTTCCTGCTTCTCTAAAAAGGAATTATGAATTTGAATTACAAAAGTGTGGGGATTTATTATACAAAATTAATCAGTATTGGGAATTTGTTTCTACTGAAGGAAAACCAAATTTGATTCCAGTATTAGCAAAAGCATTATCAATGAGTACAAAAGAAGTGAAAGATAAAAAAGGTGCATGGATGGTAAATGTAAATAAACCATCCAATTTCAAAACATTGAGTCCAAAAGAACAATTTACAGTGAGAGAACAAGTTACACATATGATTAATCAAAAATATTCTTTTTTACATTATAATGCAAATAATTTAGGTGTAAAAATAGGACAATTAAAAAAATCGACACGTAATCCTTTTGACAATACCACTATTGTAATAGATGAAGCTCACAATTTAATTAGCAGAATAATAGGAAACTTGAAGAAGAAAAATAATGACTCTGTATACTTGAAATTGTATGATATGCTTATGGATGCAAATAATTTAAAAGTTGTCATGTTATCAGGAACACCAATAATTAATTACCCTCAGGAACTAGCAGTATTATTTAATATTTTACGTGGATATATTTACACATGGACATTTACAATACAAGTAAATACATCAGAACGTGTAAATACTGATTATATTCGTAGTATATTAGACAAGCGTAATTGTGTTGTGTATGATTATATAGAATATACTCGTAATACATTAGTTGTCACAAGAAATCCATATGGTTTTATAAATGTAAATACACCACCGAGAGATGCAAATGTCTCTCAACGAACAACAAAACAGGCAGATCAAAGAATGAAAACTCCTCATAACAAAACTTTTAAACAATCAGGTGGGTATGGACAATATGGTGTAAAATTAGATGACAGAGGTAATATAGATAATGATGCATTCAAAAAACAAATAATACATATTCTTAAGGACAATGATCTTATTGTAAAAGGAACACCAAAAGTGGTAAAGGAGAAATGCTTACCAGATGACGAAAAACAATTTCAAGAAATATTTTTAAAAGAAAAGACAGATTTTTCCAATAAAAATGACACTTCTGCTGATGTTCAACATGTACAAACTTTACGACGTCGAATTTTAGGGCTTACTTCTTACTTTAGAAGTGCTGCAGAAGGATTGCTACCAGATTTTGTAATGAGTTCAGATGGTAGTCCTTTTCATGAAGTTCGTGTTCCTATGAGTGATTATCAGTTTGCAGATTATGCAAAGGTTAGAAAAGTAGAGATTGAAAAAGAAAAGAAGTCTAAAAAAATGCAAGGGATTCAAAGAGGTATGAATAATGGTGAATTATTTCAAATGGCCAGTTCATACCGTGTTTTTTCCAGAACGTTTTGTAATTTTGCATTTCCAGTACCACCTGGAAGACCAATGCCTCAAATAAAAAAAGGACATGATGAAATAGAAGAAGATGCTGATGGTTCTCAAAAAAGTGAAGACACACCTGATGTAGAAAGTGCAATAGAAAATGATAAAGAATACGAAGAAAAAATTGTCAGTGCAATGAGTTTTTTGAGAGAGAACCGCGATACTCTTTTATCACTGAATAAAAATGAATTAAGAAATTTCAGTCCAAAAATGGAACAAATACTCAAAAATATTAAAAATCCACAGCATAAAGGTTTGCATTTGTTGTACAGTAATTTCGTTACAATGGAAGGCATAGGTGTTTTCCAAGAAGTATTGAACGCAAACGGATTTCAAGAATTTAAAATAAGAAAAGAAAACGGTAATTGGGTTTTAGATTATGAACCAGATGAGAGGATGTGTTATGCAGCATATACAGGAAACGAAGATCCTGAAGTTCGTGAGATTTTTAGAAGCGTTTTTAATGGAGAATGGGAAAATGTTCCTGAGACAATTTCACTCGAATTAAGGAAAATCGCACAAAATAACATGTATGGTGAAATTGTAAAATTATTTATGATTACTGCCGCAGGAGCAGAAGGTATTAATTTGCGAAATACTAGGTACGTTCATATTATGGAGCCATACTGGCATATGGTAAGATTAGAACAAGTAATTGGAAGAGCTAGACGCATAAATAGTCACATTGCATTACCTAAAGAATTGCAAACTGTACAAGTGTTCTTATACATGTCAGTTATGAGTGATAAACATAAAACAGACGAAAAGTTCAAGGAAATTCAGGTAAATGATCTAAGCAAGATTAAAGAGAATACACCTGTAACAACAGATGAATACTTGTTTGAGATCTCTCAAATGAAACAAAAAATCAATAATCAATTCTTACGAGTTATTAAAGAAACTGCAATGGACTGTCATTTGTATATCCAGAATCATAAGAAAAATGAACCGCTTGTATGTTATGGTCGTGGTTTTGCACCAGATAGGACGTTTGTTACTTACCCTTTACAGAAGCAAGACTTACAAGAGGATATGAATCGCCCAGAAAAACATGCAAGAGAACAACAACAAAGCGAACGAGAAATATCTCCTGCTTTTCAACCACTGCAGAGAAAATATGAAAATTTAGAAGATGATGATAATAATGAAGTCAATCGTTCAACACAAGAAGAATTATTGGAAAACAATCAAATGAGTCCTCAGCGAGTACAGTCTGAAACTCTTTCAAATTCTTCATTGGCACCATCATTCGATAATAATGACAAAAATGAAGTTTATACATCACCTTCATTTATAGAAGGAGTCCCAAATTTAGCTAAAACGATGTTTGATGACAATATTATGTTTGCTTTTTACTCAAAATCTAACGACAAACCTTATCCTGGAATGGGAAATGGTGAAATAATACCATTGTCGAAAAAACCAGAGTATAAAGATTTATCAGCTATCGTAGGATGGAGAAAGATGCTTTCAAATTTCTGGATTGAACCATTTGAATTGTACGGTAAAAAATGGAATAGTGTGGAGCATTATTATCAAGCTTCTAAATTCAGAAAAGAAAATCCAGAATTTTATCATCAGTTCTCATTAGATAGCGGTAGTGAATTATCAAAAGATCCTAACATGGCTAAAGCTGCAGGAGGAAAAACAGGAAAGGTTGCAAATAAACAATTCCGACCGAAAACAATGAAAGTGGATTCAGACTTTTTCAATACAAACCGCGTCAATGAAGAAATGTATATTGCACAATACGCTAAATTTACAAATCCGAATGCAATAAGAAATAGGGAAGATACTGGAGAAGAATATCAATATTTAGCAGATATGCTGGTCAAAACAAAAGACGCAAAGCTTATGTATACTATGTTGCGTTCTACAGAAAAAGTGTTCTTTGAAAATTTGGTTGTCATTCGCGATTTGATTCAAAACAATAAGATTGAGGTTAAAATATAAGGTATTTATATACAGATGACAATACCTAAACGATACATACCAAAAACATTAAGCAAACATGATAGTAAAAAACAAAAGAAAAACATTGTACAAACACGAAAATTATATAAAAAGAAAATATACAAGAATCGTCCTTTTTTAAAGTCCTTCAAATCAAAACCATCTCGCCATGTTGTAAAAGCGAAAAAACTTTACAAAGTAGACAAAATTACACCGTCAAAACAATTGGCAAAAGCGACAAAATGTTCAGTAAAAGGTTTAAATCGCATTACCAAAAAAGGTCGAGGTGCATATTATTCAAGTGGTTCCAGACCGAACCAAACCGCTCAATCATGGGCTAGAGCACGACTAGCAAGCTCTATTACAGGTGGGAATGCAAGTAAAATAGATTACAAGATTTTACAAGAAGAATGTCATCCATCCAGCGTCGCGTTAAAATTAGCACAACGTCCAAAATATGTAATGTAATTAGTAATATAAAAATAATTATTTATAAAAAATAAGTAATTATAGAATGATAGACACGAATGATTTATTGATGACTTCTATGAAGATGAATGCAGTAGTGTCTTTTGTAAAAGATCGTAATTATCTAGAAATACTTTGTATTGCATTTTTTTTTATTGGGTATACTATTCTGAAATCTGGTATTTTAAATAAACAAAATTTAGAAAAAGCATTAATTTATTGGAAATATAATTCGTTTAGTAATTATGACAATTTCCATAAAATGAGTAATTTAGTGCTAGAAGGTGAGCGAATATCTACACGAGGAATTTACTTGAAAAATACAGAAATTATGTTCAGTGTATCATTCAAATCAGTTTGGAATAGAATAATGCAGATAAAACCGGATGTCATTTCTCTCAAAGAATGTGTTTCTATTGAAAAAGTATATTATCAAAGAGAACAATCACAATCTGACTCTGAAATAGATGATAATTTAAACGAGATATTTATTATAAATCAAAATTTACCATTTCACATTGAGAATGATATTTACTGTGAAATCAATGTAGATGAAAAAAAGAATGATGACAAAGAGAACGACAATATAACAATAACAAAATATACAATAAAACTGTTTTCTTTTACAAAATCAGTTTATTTATTGAAAGAATATGTCGACGAATTAAGAAAAAAATATTTGAATAATATAGAAAATGAAATAAATAATAAAACATTTTTGTATGATTTACGACGAATAAATGCAGAAGATTACAGAATAGAATGGGCAAATTCTGAATTTCGTTCAAATAAGAGTTTCAAAAACTTATTTTTCCATAAAAAACAAAATGTAATTGATAAAGTGAATTTCTTTTTAGAAAATGAAGAATGGTATGCAGAACAAGGTATTCCATATACAATGGGAATATGCCTTAGCGGACCACCAGGTACTGGTAAAACCTCTTTCATAAAAGCTCTTACAAATCATTGTAATACTATGGGGAAAAAACGACATTTAGTATCGATGAATCTCAATTTAATATCTACAGAAGACGATTTATATAAGGTATATTTCGATGAAAAATATTCTCAAGATAATCATAAACCAGTAAAATTTATGGATAAAATCATTGTAATTGAAGACATAGATTGTATGATAGACATTATAAAGAAAAGATCCACTACTACTAAAAATAATACAACTACAAATAATACAACTATAAGTATTGATAATTCATATGAAAATATTATCGCAATTCCAGATACAATTTCAATTACAGGAAAAAATTTGGGCAATAAACAAAATCTAAGTCCATTGTTCAAAAAGAAAGACGCATTCTCATTATCAACATTATTGAACCTGATTGATGGAATACAAGAGAATCATGGAAGAATCATTATTATAACTACAAATCATTATGATCAAATAGACCCAGCATTATTGAGAGAAGGAAGAATAGACATCACGTTGTCAATGGAAAACACCGATTATAAAATTTTATGTGAAATATTCCACCACTATTACAATGAATCTCTCGAAAGCTTTGTAAAAGGCGACAATAAAATGTTAAAACTCAAGAGTATTAATATCATGACAAGCAAGGTAATAAATATTTTAAAGACTGCATTGAATGCTTCTGGTTTCATTGAACAAATATTGAACAATTATTAATTTTTATTTTTTCTCTAAAACCCATAAATATTCTCGTACTGTTTTTTTCTCACCTTTTCTTTTGTAGTCTGCTATACCTTTCATTCGATTATATGCTTTATGGTCTATAGGTATTATTTCTACTGTTCCATATTTTTCCAAAATTAGTTGCATTTTTTCCAAAGAAATTATACCAGTACTGTTGTATGAAATAATAATATATTTGGATTTTGTATTCTTTATTAATTCTGAAAACTCGTTTTCAGCTTCTTTGAAGCTATTGTATGCCGAACGTTCCCAATCAAGAGGCTGGCCTCTTGTAGTTTCTGGAATTTTTATATTTTTATTCCATAATGCAATGATATTTAGCAGAAAATAATAAGTAGAATATGAATGTTTATTGTAAGGTGGATCGTAATAAACCAAGTCCAAATAAGGGATTTTTTTCGCCCATTCGTTTGTGTCCATTTGATTTATATTTACATTACAAGTATTATTTAGATGTACAGGAAATGGAAGCTCTATAGGCTTTTGAATTCGCTGTATATCAATGTTACGTTTCCCACCATATTGTCCGATCTCCCCATTTTTATAAAATGCTGCAAACTGACCACTAGTATTATTATGTACAGAACATTCCACCAAAAGAGGTCCTAACAAAAAATGTTTAATATTTTCAGGTATTTTTTCAATATAATCTCTGTATAAGTCTATTCGTTTTCCGTTTTGAAAAGTAAAATAAACACGATCTTTTTTAGTAATTATTTCTCTTGAAGGAGCCCAATTACCTGATATAAAAGATTCTTTGTTTTCGTTTTTTTCTTTATTCGTTACAAGATTATTTGCTTCTTCAATATATGTTTCTATTTCTTTTTTATCAGTTTTAGAAATATTTGATAAAAAGCATTTATTTAGTGAATATGAATAATCAGATATATCATTACAGTATAATTCAGCTGAACATGATTTAAACAGCCGTGATACTATACCAGATCCAGAAAAACCATCACCCATGCTAAGCTTTCTTCCTTCTTTTTTTTCTATTTCATCAATTACTTCTTTAATATATGGTAATATTTTCCTTTTGTTTCCCATATAAGTAATAATCTGATTCTTATAGTATGGCGGATCCATGTAATATGGTAATGCACATATGAATATGTAAAAACCAACGTATTTTTACATGCTGTAATATATATAGAACCTATGAACGTATTTAGCAATTTCGGTTCTTTGATTGCAAGAAGTGTAGACTTCGTTAACAACCCACTGCATTTAGAAAAACGCAGTTACTCTATTGTACTGGATGCAACATCATCACAAGGATTAACAGTACATGATGGGACCGGATATCATGAATCCGCACAAAGTATTAGTGGAGATACTCTTATTGCTGTAAATAACGCATCAAATATTCCATTAGATTTCTCGACCTTGTTAAATAGATATAATGAGTTCTCATTATGCATGAAATATAATGTACATGACACCAATTCATTGGCGTCTCCTTTAGTTAGTTTCTCGAAACCAGTGTATGAAGTATCCCCTTCACCGTCAGAGATTGAAGTACGTCAAACAGTACAATTTTATGTTCTAAATACATCGAGCTCTCCGATTGCTTACACCTTATCTGGTGATTTTAGTAGTTTTGATTTGAATAACATTTCTATGAATGGTATATTTACTGCTATTGAAAATTATTTAGACGTTTATGTACGGTATAGAAGTGGTGATCTATTTTTAATTCTCAATGACACGGACACCTCGAATTCTGTTTTTGTAGATTCTATACCACTTAGTGGTACTGGTCAAGATGGTTATTTAAAGGGTGCATCTGGAAAAATCATTGATTTAACAACTAATCAAGTAGTTGAGACATTTGTTACTGATCATGTAGGTTCATATAATACGGTAACAAAAGTAAGTAAATTACCAGAATTTTACAAAATCGAATTTGAAGGAGGAATCGATATAGCAACCGACTCTAGTTTCTTGTCAGTAATATCAATTATTTCTTCCAGAGAAGAAACCATATATCGTGATTATAAAACAAATGCTAATGTTATATCTACACTTTTTAGTGGTGTAGCTGAAGAATCCGCATCAGCAAAAGGAAAAGCCATTGACGACTCAATAATTCAGGAATCATTAGATATTGTGAATAAAACTTTGAATGTAGATATTTCCGCTGTAAATTTTGATTATATTAAAGTTGAAGATGAAAATGTACTTAAGATTGTAAATGAGACAAATGTTATCACAAACACTCTTGATAAAGTTGTAAGTGATATATCTGGTACCGCTATATCAAAAAAGTTAGTTTTAAAATCATTTGCTAAAACTCTATATGATAATTCAAGTAATGTATTCAATTTAGATTCTAGTAATAATATCGAAAAAATAATACAGACAATTGAAAATGATACTTCTATAGTTATTGACAACAACACAAAGGAAAATAGCAAAAGTTATATAGAGAAAATAAATACGAATATATCTACAAGTTCTGGTAATTTTAGACAAATCTTTGAAGATACCGTTTCAACAAGTAAAGCCACAGAGGATGATATACTGACCAGAATATTCAAAAATGAAACAATTCAATCAAGCAATATGGAAACTATAACAAATAATGTAATTAATTCAATTGTTACATTGGGACCGATGAGTATTACGGATATATCTCATCAATCAACGTTGTTTTTTGACATGAGTTCAATATTCATTTTCAATGACGAAATAGAATTAAATATATCTGGTGGTTCTGGACCAGCACAACCTGTACTTACCTTGACAAGTACAACTGGTGGTGATATAAGTAACGGTTATCTCATTTATGATCTTATTGGTAATTACACAATTGACAGCTTAAAACAAGGCGAATCTGTGTTTTTCTTTGATGCGTCAGCATCTATTGACATACAAATATTAAGAGCTCCACAACTCAAATTTGAGTTTGATATGGAAAGCAATTATACATTCCTCGATACTATTTCTCTCAATGTATCTGGTGGTACGATTGATGCTGGGGATGTTTCATATGTTTCATTAGAAGGTCTTTCTATAGCTACAAATGGTGATATCAGTTATGATTCAATTGGGTCATATAAATTTACAGCAATAAAAGATGGTAGTGCTAATTATCTTGATGCGGTTGATACAATAACAATTACAATAAACTACGCAAATCAAGATTTATTTGAATTTCATGATGTATCAACCAGTTACATATATAACGATAATATTATTGTTACTGCATCTGGTGGGATTGAAGGTCTTGGTACTGTACTCTATGATACTGTATTTACGTCACATATTTCCAATACGATTACATCGGATTGGTCTCTATTAGCTAGTGGAGATCTATATTATCCATCTGTTGGAGAATTTCATATAGTGGCTACAAAAACCAATGTTCCAAATTACAATGATATTTCAGACTCTATAACAATCACAATATATCCATCTCCTCAGAAGAGTTTTGAAATAAATGGAACAGAATTAAACTACACATATGGTGATTCTATAATCATTACTGTTTCTGGTGGAACTGAAAATGCTGGTGATGTATCATTTTCATCTTCAAATAGTGAAATTTTGATATCATCTAGTGGGGAGTTATTTTATGAAAATGCTGGATCATACACTATCACTGCTACTAAAGATGGAAGTGGAAATTATATTGATATTTCTAATAGTATTGCTCTCATAATAGATAAAGCAGTACAATCACCATTCTCATATAACATGTCTGATGTTTCTTATGTTTTCGGCGATACAATAACCTTATCAACAATTGGAGGATCATCGCCTGAAGATGTGTCTTATGTTTCTTCGGTAGGGTTATCTTTTGAAAATTCAGAATTCATATACGAAACGGCAGGTTTGTATGAAATAGTCGCAACAAAGTTCGGTGGAAACAATTATATTGATATCTCAGACTCAATCACAATTTCAGTTGAGAAAGCACACCAAGACACTTTGACAATTGATGTTAGTAGCACACATGTTTATGGTGATGAAGTTATTATTCATGTTGGAGGGGGGTCTGGAACAGGTGATTTATCTTATAATTTCAACAATGGTTATGTTGGTTCTTATAGTAATCTGATTTATGATGTTAGTGGAACTTACACATTGGAACTGACCAAATTCGGAGACATTAATTACTTAGATGCATCTGCAAATGCAACATTTGACATTAAACACATTGGGTGGAATGTTCCAAAAACATTTACTGATGTGTTGGCACTGTCAAAACAAACCACCTTTGGAGCGCAAACATTTGATACGAATAACGATGTTGTATTCGGACATATTGGTAAAAATGGTATATTGCTCAGTGTAACAAGTGCATTCACATTAGAATCGATTATGTCTTTGACATATGAATTAAGCGTACAAACAATATTAGCATCCACATTTGCATTCTACAAAACAGTAACAAACAGTGGAATGTCAGGTTATAGAATTGTATCTCACCTTTATCCAAACTATGCTCTAGATATTGATAGTGAAAACTCATTCGTATTAAGCGAAATACATTCACATGATGGAAAAAACAATGGTTGTTTATTAGTTGATATCGGAGATAACTTTAAAATATTGGACCGTATTTCATATAATAGTAGCAATTATTGGGAAAATGAAAGCAATGTTTCTATATCGTCAAAATATATTGATATTGCTTTGACAAGTTATTTGTATCATTGGCTCAAAGGAGATTCTGGTGATCAGCTTGATACTAATGGCAATAGTGGTAGTGGTAAAAATTATTATTACTTTAGGAATCATGGTACAAACGGTAACTCTTGGCAATGCTCGCAAAGTTTCGCATGGCCTAGATTAAGTATTAATAATACAGATTATAAACTAGGAACTGGTAGTATATATGGATCTGGTGATTATGAAGCGATAAAAAGTTATCATACTCTTTTTAATTATCGAGATGGTAATGGATTTCAAAATTTGATACATAAATTCACTGCTACAATGTGGGTTAAAATCACTCAACTTAAAAACAATACGTCATTACTTTATATTTCTTCAAGCAGCTATTTTAACATTCTGTTTCATTCTCAAGATGGAATCCTTTTAACATTTCAATCAATAGTAGAACCTTCAACCCAAAATAATTATACAGCTATCCAAAATAATTTTACAACTATAATGACACTGGATGACTTTAATGAATTGTATGAATTTACAGAATGGAATCATTATTCCATTCAATACGATAACTCCACACATCATTTCCAGTTTTTTATAAACGGTAATATGATATTTGAAGATAAAAACACAATTAAGCCTGAACCAGAGCTTGGAAATACTGGTGGCAAAATGGTATTTATGGAAAGATTTGAAAACGTTTTTTTTGATGATGTTCGTGTATATGGAGACTATTTGTTAGAGTCTGAGATTAAAAATATTTACAATCAAGGCAATGGTAATGTATCGAATGATGTGCTAAAAGGACAATTAAGCTTATCCAGCGATTCTTCTTATTCTTTAATCTACTACGACTCATCCCACAATTTGACAAAGCCATCCACATGGACAGAAATATCATATAATACTTCGTATAATGTTTTCCCTACAGATGATACGCTTGTTATATTTGATACAGCTACTGTAGATTCTTATTACACAGACCAACTGGTCGCAGGAATATCTGGAGAAAATGCTGCAAACTCCATGCTGGACGAGATTATGGTAGATATCAGTAATGAAGGGAACACACTGAGATACGAAAAAGGTATATACATGAACTTTCGATCTAGTCTTCTATCAAGAAAGCTGCAAGTAGAAAACGTATATAACATATCTATTGATTCAAGTTCAGTGAGTCATGTTTTCTTCACAAACGAAAGTGACGGAGATAATGTGAAACATCCATTTATGGTTATTGCCAGTAATACGATAGGTGATGGATTATCCGAAATTTTAAGCATTGAAAATGCCAGTAGCACGGTTCCTCGTCGTACTATGGCCCAGTCTAATGTTTTTAGAATTCCAATGAAGAATTATGGACTAATAACAGATTTCTCTGAAAATACCATGATCGACACTATGAAAAGTGCTATAAATTCTGGAACTACATCAAATGCGTACAACTACGCCAGTTCTCAAGAAATTGGAGTAGCAGTTGATGGTATTCCAATTCATTCTCCCTTGTCAAGTGATTTGTCGTTTGCAAATCATATTGGACAAGTTACTGCAGTTGGTAAAACTACAAATTCACAATTTTCTCTACAGTATAAAGCAGATGGATACTTGGCAACAAATAGTGGATTGAATATTTATAATTATCCTGATTATAGTGGTAACATTCATCCGCCATTAATAGGGTTTGCATCTGACGGTATTGCAATATATGGAGCATATCATGATGACTATAGTGATATGTTTGGTAAATATATTCAACTAGACACTTTTGGAGGCCACAGTCACAATTTTTTGGGTTATCATTATCACAGTCACAATGAAACTGTAGATAACAATGATCTAAACTTGATTATGAAAGGTGCTTGGAAAGGAAAGATAAATGACATATTTTCATTCTGGAATGAAAAACTTGATACAAGACAAAAGAACTATAATTTTGGGGATACTATTATTTTAGATGATATTGGAGATGCGACTTATACTTCATTAAGCGGAGGTACTATAGACTCAAACACAAAAGAATTTAATTATGAATCATTATTTGCTGGAATATACCCTATTCGCATTGATTTTGGTAAAAGTTCAAATACTATAGATATCGAAATTAAGTTTAACATTGTTTTAGACCTTTTATATTTCTACGGCGAGGAAATATCGATAAATATAGTGGGATTGGCTTCTCTTGACGGTATTTCATATAGTTTCCCAAACGGTGGTTCAATAGATGAAAACGGAAAGTTTGTATATGACGCAGTAGGTGAATATACAATTGTTGCAACTCTAGGTTCAATTACTGACGTACATACATTTGATATAATTAGTGTGGGATCGAATACTGCGAAAACATTTTCAGATGTTTTACTAGAAACTTATGCAACAGATTTGGTACAAAAGACAGTTAATAGCAACGAAGATGTTATTCATTCTGTTATTAAGAAAGGATTCAGAATTCTTTCAGTAGATACGTCACTCAATATTGATTTTATTCTAGAACCTGATAGTTGGTCAAATGAGTCTCTTCTTTCTTCAACGTTTATCTTGATCAAAACAGCGACTATTACAGGAAGTGTAGGTCATAGAATTACGTCAGCTTTATATCCAAATTATGCAATTGATATTAGTGGAAGTACAGAATTTATTATGAGAGACATTCATTCGTATGAAGGTCTTAATAATGGATGCTTGTTGTTTGACATTGATAATAAGATGAAAATTGTTGATCGTATAAGCTATGATGTAAATAATAATTGGCAAAATGAAAGACATGCATTATCTGGAAAATATATGAAATTTGAAAAAAGCACAACAATGTTAATATGGTATAAAGGAAATGATGGGGATATAACAAGTACCACCACTTATCCGAACGCATTCAATTATGCAAATAATACTATAGCAGGAAATGTATATGCGGTCACTACAATCAGTACAACAGAATATAAAGTAGGAAATGGAAGTTTTTATGGTAATAGTACTGATTACTTTCTAAGAGACTATCAAAACTCATTTTTATATGATTATGGGGACGGAAATGGCGTTGTAACCGCATCGTTCAAATGTACAATATGTTTTTGGGGAAAGCTTGATGCCGAGGTAGCAACAAGATCAACACAAATTATAGGAACAAATAATAATGTTGATATATATATGGAAACTCAACCGAAAATTGCATTAGATGGGTCAGCCTATACGGAATTCAAGTTGAGGTTGAACAATGATGACACTAAATTTAATGGTTCTGCCTATACAACAAAAGATGAAGATGATTTAACCCAATGGAACCATTATTGTTTGCAATATGATCACTTCGAAGATAGACTTCGATTTATTTTTAATAATAAACTAGTTTATGATATAAGTAATATGAATGTTGGGACATTTGATAATAATAGTAATGCATCATTTTTTTACATCTTTAATAAAGCTGGACACGACTATGACAGTAATACATTGAATAATGATGCATATTTAGATGATGTGCGAGCATTTGCTGATTACTTATCATTAGACCAAATATCTCAAATTTACAATAATGGAAATGGAAGCGAACTAGACAAAGTATCGAGTTACATATTAAATACGTCAGATATTAGTGATTCTCAAATTTCGTTTTACGATACACCAGTAAATTTATCAATACCTGATTCTTGGACAAGCTTTGCATATGATACTTCTTATTCTACATTTCCTGTAGATGCTTCATTTGTTGCATTCGATACGACAACCGTAGATACTTCTTATGCAGATCAACTAGTATTAGGTGTATCAGGTGATGCTGCGGCAAGTACGATGATTGATCAAATAGTATTAGATGTTAGTAACTCTGGGGAATCATTAAGATACCTAAAACAAGTCTATTTGAATTTCCGATCTAGCTTGC
>Ga0206130_10000988_pt1 | contig 43657 bp, 42 predicted proteins | sample Helgoland_Spring_9_FD_148637 | JGI IMG/M metagenome (GOLD analysis project Ga0206130, IMG submission 148637) | Pelagic subsurface seawater microbial communities from Kabeltonne, Helgoland, North Sea - Helgoland_Spring_Bloom_20160512_1 | ecosystem: Environmental > Aquatic > Marine > Epipelagic ...
TAGCACCATAATGCCCTTTGGTAGCACTAAGTACTTTCTTATGTTTTGCTTTTGCTGTTACTGATTTGGTAGTTCTTGGCATGATTTATCTTCTTATTAATTTTGAAGCCATTTTAAGAACTATACCCGATAGTTTATTTAAGCCTCTGTTATGTCTTTTTCTTTTTGTAGACTGTTTAGTAAGGATATGATTTCTGTTTGCACTTTTGCTTTTTACAGATGAGCCTGTTCTTTTAAAACGCTTAGCAGCTCCAGAATGTGTTTTTAACTTATATCCCATATTATTCTTCTTATAAAATTTATATTTATTTCTTCTTCAAAGGAGAAAGAACCATTAATAACTGCCTGCCTTCCAATGAAGGCTCTTGGTCTACTTGAGCTATATCTTCTAGCTCATCTCTTAATCTATTCAACAGATTAAGGCCCATATCGCTGTTTAATATTTCCCTACCTCTAAATCGGACGCTTATTTTAGTCTTATCTCCGTCAAGAATAAAGCTTTTAACCTTTTTTAATTTAATATTATAGTCACCGACATCTGTAGAAGGTCTAAATTTTATTTCTTTTGTGGTATTTCTCTTAACTTTTACCTTTGAAGAAGATAAGCTTTTCTTCTTATCAAAGACGTGTTTGCCATAATCTAAAAGCTTACAAACAACAGGTGATGCATCAGATGGAGATACCTGTACCAAGTCAAGAGATGCCACTCTGGCTGACTCCAAGGCTACAGAGAAGGCAACCAATCCTTGTTTTTCTCCGTTTGATCCGATAAGCATAACTTCGCTGGCTCGAATTTTTTCGTTAATAGGTGTGATATTTTTTTTCTGAGAAGCTATGAGAGTACCTTTAAAGAAATGGAAAAGATTATAAACATTAAATATTAAATATAATGTTATGCATTTGTGATGGTTTAATGTTTATCATTTAGTGAGATGATTTTATACTAATTAACCTATTACGCAATAAAATTTTACCTAGGGCTGAAGAATAAGATGCTTCCAACTATCATCACTTTTTTCATAGGCTTCTCTTTTATTTAATCGTGACTCATGCCCTTCCCAGAATTCAAAATAGTAAGGAGTAAATGAATAACCTCCCCAAAATTCTGGACATTTTTTTAAGTCATCATTTTTTAAAGATTTGTTATAATTTTCTATAACATGAGTATAAGAGTTTATTGGGTTTGATTGGTTTGATGAAATAGCTAATGCATTTTTATCTTCTGATCTATCAAAGAAATATTTTTGATTATATTCAAGTGAAGTCTTTTTTATTTTAGCCTTCATTCTGATCTGAATATTAATACTAGGCCAATACAATAATGCAGCTATTTGATTGTGTGAATTAAATGAAGATGCCTTTGGAGAATTGTAATTACTAAAAAAAATAAATTCATCACTTGTAATAAACTTAAGATTTACAAATCTGGAGCTAACCTCTTTAAATTGGTTATCGTAAGATGAGATTGATATAGCTTCGATATTTTTTTGATTTGCATTCAAAGCCTCATTATATTGTTCCCTTAGAAGAATATAAGGTGTTTCTTGTTTTAAATTATTAAATTGAATCATTGTTAAGAAATTGTATACATTTCAGAGTAAATAAAGAAATATAATCTAAAATTTTAAAAAATAGCCCAAAAAACATCTTAGATATAAGTCAGGCTTTTAAAATTATTAAGAGTGTCTGCAAGCCTGTATTTTAGTTTTTAATATTGTAGCTTCACTTCAATAAAAAGAAAATGAAAATATTCAGTACTGACAATCTATTGCTCTCTATAAGTTGTGACTAAGATTTTACCAATGATTTAGTAATAGTTGATGCAGTATTTGAAACATCGAACTGTTCATTAAGTAAATTATTACTATTTAGCCCCACTTTTGTTCTTAATTCGGCACTGTTATATAACTTAACTGCGTTATCAAAAAATAATTCATCATCACCATTTATACTTATGTAGCCAGCTTCATAGCGATGAATAAGATCTATTAAATCATTATCTTGATTGATGCTTCCTAAAATTGGAAGTGACTCAACCATATAACCAAGTAGTTTGCCAGGAAAATTATGAGAGGTGTGTTTGGCTGAAAGAGAGAAAAGCCCAATGTCTATCTGAGTTAAAATATCTCCATATTCATGCTGAGTTACAGAAGGTAAATAACTGTAGTTACTAAGATTCCATCTTGCTGCCAATTCATTAATAAGTTTAACCTCATCTCCTTGTCCAACAAATAAAAAATGGGCTTTTTTAAATTTTTGCATACGTTTGACCAAACGCATTAAGTTCTTCATATCTTGAGCATGACCAATGTTGCCACCATAAAAAAAAATAATTTCATCCTTCAACCCCAGATTCTTCCTGATGTTTACAGCATCTTTATGAACTATATGAGAGGTCAAACTTGCCCAGTTTCTTAAAACAGATGTATTGTAGCAATAACCTGTCATCTGATTAAAAATTTCTAAATTACGAGGTGACATTACTCCAATCATGTCAGCATTTCTGTATGATATAGTCTCAAAATGCCTAAAATATTGCTCAACTAATGAACCCTTTTTAATAAGATTTATATCAACTGCCCATTGAGGAAAAAAATCTCGCAACACCAGAAAACTCCTACAATTACAAAGCTTTTTTAACTTTGCTACAACGGGGCCAAAAAATATAGAAGGGGAATAATAAATAATTCCATCAAAGGTCTCTGCTTTTACTCTTCTTTTAATGAATTGCCATGCATAAAATGGCATTAAAGATTCATTAATAGCACGACGAAATTTTCCTAAATCTTTGATTGGTTGAGATTTGAAACGCCATAATTCAACTCCATCTATAATTTCTGGTATAGATGATATTGGCTCAACTATTGATCCCGGGGTAACAACAGTTACTTTATGCCCTTGAAAAACAAGCTCTCTAGCAAGTTGATGTAACATTTTTGCACCAACACGAGAACTATTAGGTAAATAGTCGTCGCATAGCAAGCAAAGCCTCAACGGAAATCTTTCCAAACAACTCGCTTAACGTAATCTGTATAAGAATGAATAATGCGCACAACTTTATCTGAAACATTTGGCATAGTGTAATCATAGACTTGTCGGAGCATCCTTTCCTCTCCAGATGTTTGTGATTCAAGTATTTGCAAAGATTGCATCACGCGCTCGGCACCTAATCCCACCATCATTACAGATGCTTCCTCCATTCCCTCTGGACGTTCATGGGCTTCACGTATATTTAAAGCAGGAAAGTTCATTATCGAGGATTCCTCATTAATTGTTCCACTATCAGATAACACTACTTTTGCATTTTTTTGAAGTTTATTATAGTCATGAAATCCTAATGGTTTTAATAATTTAATATTATTATGGAATTTGAGACCTTGATCATTTATTCTTTTTTGAGTTCTTGGATGAGTTGATACTATCACTGGAAGATTATAGGCATCTGCAATTATATTCAGTGAATCCATTAATTTTTCTAGCTTAGAAGAGTCATCAACATTTTCTTCGCGATGAGCACTTACAACAAAATAATTTCTTTTCTTGATAGAAAGCGTTTCCAGAATATTTGAGTTATCAATATTATCCATATAATAAGAAAGTACTTCAAACATAGGACTTCCTGTTTTCACCACTTGATCAGCAGGAATGCCTTCGGCAATAAGATAATCTCTGGCTATTGAACTATATGGCATATTAATATCAGCAATATGATCTACTATTTTACGATTTGTTTCTTCTGGAACGCGTTGATCAAAACAACGATTACCAGCCTCCATATGAAAAATTGGGATTTGCCTTCTTTTTGCAGGTATTACTGATAAACAGCTGTTTGTGTCTCCCAATACAAGTAGTGCATCAGGTCGACACTCCTCAAGCACCTTATCTACATCGGTTATAATATTACCTATAGTATTTGCAGCACTTTGAGTATTTTCAGCACAAGCAAGAAAATGATCAGGCTTTCTGATACCTAGATCATTGAAGAATATCTGATTTAACTCGAAATCATAATTTTGACCAGTATGCACCAAAATATGTTCACAAAATTCATCTAATTTATTCAGAATACGAGATAAACGAATAATTTCAGGGCGAGTACCCACTACTGTTAAGACTTTAAGTTTTTTCATTCTTTGTTAAACCTCACATGGAATACAGTCAGGATTTTCTGAATCAAAGATCTCATTAGCCCAAAGCATAACGATAGCATCACTGTCTCCTATATTTGTAATATCATGCACCCAACCAGGGATAGTGTCCATTACTTGTGGTTTTGTAGAAGAAAGAACAAGCTCGCAAGTCTCTCCTGTTACTAACTGCCTGAACCGCATCCGAGCTGTGCCACTTACAACTAAAAACTTCTCTGTTTTACTATGATGATAATGTGATCCGCGCGTTACACCAGGAGCTATAGTAAAAAAAGAAAACTGCCCAGAATCTGGGGTCTTAAGCATTTCGACAAACATACCTCGATCATCTTTATGTGGTGTTAGGTCATAAACAAATTTTTCAACAGGCAAGTAACTAATATAAGTTGAATATAATGCGCGTATCAAACCAACACCCACTCTCTGCGATATTAAACTCGAGCGACAGTCATCAAATACGCCAATTTGTTCAGCAAGTCTCCCTAGTGATATAGTATGAGTCTGACTAATCATGCCCCATGATAAACCTGATCTAGTTACTTCTAATGCATTTATTAATTCATCAACAACGTCATCTATATAGGCTAACTCTAAAATAAAATCAGGATCACTAATCTGTATTGGCAAGCCACGAGCAATATTATAACAAAACGTTGCTACAACAGAATTGTAATTAGGCTTACAAAATTTACCAAAAACACCAACCAATCGATAAATAATAGCGGAATTATCAGTTTTAGCTACAAAGTCCTCAATCACCTGCTCGGCAGCAAGTTTGCTCTGACCATAAGGATTGTCATATTCTGCCTGGACAGAGGAAGCAAAAATTAGTGGGATATTACGCTGTGTATTTTGAATTGCATCACACAAGGCACTGGTCAGATCAATATTATTTCGAGCAAAATCAGCAAGGTCATCTGGTCGATTCTCTCCTGCTAAATGTATCACTACATCTGCATTCGCCACAAGAGCGGCAAGCATCTTTGTGCTATTACCACGAACAAAGTAGGATATTTCAATGTCAGGAATTTCGCCTAATCGGATAACTAAATTAGTACCAATAAATCCATTTGCGCCGGTAACTAAAACCCGTTGCTTATTCATGTTTATTCTTCAGCCTTTATATTTTCACCTCTAACGATACCTTGCATGAATTCTAGTTTCATTAACAAAGCTTTCGTTCCACTTATATCTAATCTTGTAGTATTGTGAGAATTATAATCTACCGCCTCAGAAATTTGTTCCTCTCCCTGATCGATAAATTTTCCATAATTTAAATCACGTAAATCTGGTGGCACACGAAAATACCCATCCAAATCTTGAGCAGCAGCCATTTCTTCTCGGCTGAGAAGTGCTTCATAAAGTTTCTCACCGTGACGTGTACCAATAATAGCAACCTCATGATCTGGTTTTTCCATTAAATCAGTTAAAGCCTTGGTTAGTGTGGTTATGGTAGCTGCTGGGGCTTTTTGAACAAAAATATCTCCCGATTTTCCATGCTCAAACGCATACAGAACTAGGTCAACAGCATCATCTAGAGTCATCATAAATCTAGTCATTTCAGGATCAGTAATAGTTAGCGCTTGCTGGTTGCGAATCTGCTCAACAAACAAAGGAATTACAGACCCACGTGAAGCCATTACATTACCATAACGTGTAACACAAATCTTGGTAGAACCACTTTCACGCGATTTAGCTACAGCAACTTTTTCCATCATTGCCTTACTTATTCCCATAGCATTGATAGGGTAAACTGCTTTATCAGTACTTAAGCATATTACTCGATCAACATTCATTGTAGTTGCAGCCTCAAGGACATTTTCTGTGCCTAAAATATTAGTTTTAACGGCTTGTAATGGATAAAACTCACAAGACGGCACCTGTTTTAAGGCGGCTGCATGAAATATATAGTCCACACCTTTTACAACAGAGCGAACACTTTCGATATCTCGAACATCTCCAATATAAAACTTCAATTTAGGATTGTTATACATTTTTCGCATATCATCTTGCTTCTTTTCATCACGGCTAAAAATACGAATTTCACCAATATCTGAATCTAAAAAGCGACGCAATACTGCTTTTCCGAATGAACCAGTACCACCAGTAATCAACAAAGTTTTATTTTTAAACATAATTATTCTGCCTTTTGCATCTAGTAAATGTATTATTTATTAGCAATTTCAATAATAAACGAGAAGGTATCATCAGCGCAACGAATCCAACTGTATTCATTGCCTAAATTATAGCTCTTATTAGCCATATCTGTTCTTAATTGCTCAGAATACAAGTATTGTTGGATAGTGTTGGCTATATCATCTGGATGCTCAGGATTAAAATACAATCCTCCCTCCCTTAAAACTTCGCGCATTGGACCCCTGTTGGAGGAAGCAATAGGCAATCCTGAAGCCATTTTTTCAAGAAGAATAATTGGAAGATTTTCACAACTCGATGCAAAAACACCTAAATCTGCTGATGCATATATTAAATTCAAGTCCTTATATTTAATAGCTCCGTGATATTTAATCCATTCTAATTGAGAATCATATTTTTTTATAGCTCGATTAAGTTTTTTAAGTGCTGGGGGATAACTAGGGCCAACTAAATTTAATTCCAATGGGAGCCCTTTAGATCTTAACTTATTAATTGCTTCTATTAGATGCCATTGATGTTTATATTGATCAATAATTGATACATATAAAATTCTAAATCTTAACTTTTCTGAATATAAACTTATATTTTTTTGTAGTTTTGGAGTGAATTTAAATCGAGTATTTATCCCATGCGGAATAACTTTTATCTCCCCAGAAGTTTCTTTTATATTTTCAAGTACTGTACTTTTTGCATATTTGGTTAAAAAAATTAAGCCGTCTGCTTTTCTAAATGAATAGCTTTGAGTCCATCTTAAAAAGATGAATTTAAAAAATTTAAGTGATTTTTTATACCTAAGAAATTCTTTTATTTCAAATGGAAGCAGATTTTGGCTAATGGTAACGTAAGGCCTAAAACTACCAAAAAAACTACCACCTGGAATGAACAATATATTGCATTTGTGAAATCTTGCTTCTTTTGAAAGAAAAATTACTTGCCATAATATTCTTAGTAAAATATTACCATCAAGCATCTTTGGTGATATCAGCTTTATGAAGTTTTTCTTAGGTAATTTTGAAGCGGTATCTTTTCCAGCCCAAATAATAATATTATCAATTTGATGTTTTGATACATCTAACCCATTCATCAATTCAATTAAATTTGTTAGCCCTCCTCCCGCTCGAATATTGGAAGCATCAATTCCTATAATCATAGTTTATATTTTTCATAAAAAAGTTTATTAAGAGATAACTTAAAAAATAAAGCATAAAAAAGATAAAAGACTGCAATATTAGTAATCTTAAACAATGATCCGTAATGTAATAATGACAGGAACCCGAATACTATAGGCGCTAAGTATGGAAGGCTTGTTAATAATATTCTAGGATTTCTAAAATAAAACCATATTGGATAAAATAGAAGTGTGAAGATCAATAAAGATGTAACTAAACCAAACTGATGAAAGCATTTTATAAAAGCTACCTCAGTAATAAGGAATTCACTATTAAAAGGGTAGCCATGTCCTATCCAAAAAAATAATGATCCAAACATATCCAAAGACAGGCCATTATACATACCTTCAGTGTCTTGAGTATTTAGTCTGTCTACAAACGCAGTAAGAATTGGAAAATATTGGGATGCAATATAAAAAGTAAAAAAACATAAAATTACAAAAACATATACAACTAATGATTTTTTCAGAGATAAAAAGTAAAAAGTAGCTAGGACGCAGCAAAAAATAGTTATGAGGATATTTGCAGCGCTTAAGGTTAATAGTAAACAAAAAAAAGTAATGATGGATAGTGCTAGATATTTAACAGTCTTATTAATAAGAAAATAAGTATATAAAAAACTTGTTATCATTCCCAGGATTTGAGCTGAATCATGGTAGGAGCCTGTATAGCCACCAATTCTTATAAAATCACCTGAAGTACTTACATTAAATTCTCCAAGCTCTGGTCGGAGCATCATATTATATTGACTGATATATTCATAACCAGACCCGGTAACTACATTATAGTAATTTTGTAAAATTGAATAAGAAATTCCGCTGGCAATTATAAATATTGAACCTTTTAAATAAATAATTGGAATTCTGATGAATAAAAAAAATAGATAGGGTGCTATAAATATATAAAACAATGAAATATCAAAAATACCCAGGATTGCTTCTGTAAAAAAAAAATACATTCCAAAAAATATATTTACTAAAAAAATTTTTTTGAGAAATAAGAGGTTATTATCTTTAAATATCTGCGTATTAATAAAACTATAACAAGACATACCCATCATAAACATTGAAGACAATGGATAGACAATAGATGTGGGTATATTTAGAGTCAATACAAACCACCCCCTTAGTGAAAAAAACACAACTAAGAAACATAATGCAAAGACAGCTATTCTATTTTGAAAGTCAAGTTTGTAATCTTTAAAATCGTTCATTATTTATGTGTAAATTTTACGTATATATTTAATAAAATTAATTTAAGCTTGAGAAAAGGCTTCAATGGATAATTTTTGATTAATTTAATATAAATTTTTGCTTCTGAATACTCTTTTGTGATATTAAATGATTTAATAATAGCGAACAATATATTTGATAAATTTATGAAAGGAGGAATAGGCTTATCATGCAAGTCACCGTAATGATTTTTAATTATAAATAATAAACTTTTAATAGTCTTCTTTGGAGAGCTTGTATTATTTTCTCCTATCCAATAAAAACCATGGCATCCAGAAATGCGTATAAATTTTTCACTTTCAAGTGCAAATCTAAGCCAGCAATCATAATCCTCAGCTGTAATTAATGAAGGGTCCTCAGATATACCTTTTATTTTTCTTAGGATATCGGCATTAAGAACGACGCTAGAGTTTGGAATTACATTACCATTTTCTAGTAAAAATTGATGAGACGGGTGCCTTAATTGCTTTGTTTTTATTTTAGATTTAAATAAATTAAAAAGGTTTTTCTTTTGAAATTTTTTATACAAATCATGATAAACAAAGTCATTGCCATTTTGTAGAGCTTCTACTGAAAGCCTTAGTTTATCAGAGCTCCACCAATCATCAGCATCTAGAAATGCAATCCACTTACCTTGTGAGATTTCTATTCCTTTATTTCTTGAGTAAGCAATGACACCATTATTATTTACTTTTTTATATTTAATTCTAGTTTCTTCATAATCTTGAATAATTTGCTCAGTGTTATCTGTAGATCTATTATCAATAATTATTAACTCCCAGTTAGAATAGGACTGGGAAAGAACAGCATCAATTGCTCTTATTATAAAATGACCACAATTATATGTAGGCATAATAATTGATACTAATTCATTGCTCTTCATTATTTTTTTTTAAGTTTATACAAAAATCTGCTAGATTATTTATTTCATCATTTACATAATTAAGAGGCTCATAGCCAAGCTCATACAGCTTTTGAGAACTAAAATTTAATGAGTATGTGGTCTGAATGTTTTGTTTAATTGTGTGTATTGGGATCTCTTGCATAATTTTTTTGGAAATCACATCTCTTGCAATTTTTACAGCATCCAAGATAGATGTATTCCATAAACTTCCAATATTTAATATATTAACTTTTGAAAAAATATCTATCTCATTTAACAAAAATGAAAATACTTCACATAACTCCGTAATTGTCATGAAGTTTCTAAGCTGCTCTCCATTAGAGGAGAGTTTTATTTCATTATTATTTATAGCCTGATAAGCAACTTCGCCCATTAATAAGTTTCTGTAATTAATATCATCAGATATTGGCGGTCCAAAGATATTAGATAGTCTTAGCACTAATCCGTTGATATTATTTTTTTTTGATTCTAAAAGAGTTTCATTTTCACCTTTTATATTTGAAATTGCATATGGGTGACTATTTAACAAAGGAGTTTGTTCACTTATCAGTCCTTTTAAATTTGAGTTATATACATGAACAGTGGATAAGTATATAAAGTACTTAATTTTTTTTGAAGCACCTGCTTTTATTAATCTTTTAGTTGCGGATCCATTAAAACTATCAGCTAATAATGGATTTTTAAAACATTCACTAGCTGTGAGTCCTGCAGCATGAATAACCATATCAATACCTTCACAAGCTTTCATAAGGCTTAATTCTGAATCCCAATCAATTAATCTATTTTCATGCTCGAAATAAAATTTTGACTTAGTTCTACTATATCTTGAACCTAATGTAATTTTGTGGCCTTGATTAGAAAGATGCTTTGCTATTGAGGAGCCAAGGTAACCAAACCCACCAGTTATCAAGATATGCATGAATTAGGTTGTCCAGGGAGCGCCTTTTAAAAATAAGGATTCAAGTAATTCATGATCTCTTTTTGTATCCATACAATGCCAAAACTCATCATGTTTATAGGCCATTAACTCTCCTGCATTAGCTGCCCTTTCGAGAGGTTCTCTTTCTAAAAGCATTTGATCTCCATCTATTAGATCAAAAAACTCTGGTTCAATAACAAAAAAACCACCGTTTATCCATCCATTGTTAAGTTGAGGTTTTTCTTGGAAACTTGTAACTTGCATCTCTTCACTTATGTCTAGCTCACCAAACCTAGCTGCTGGTCTAACGGCGGATACTGTAACCATCTTTTTATGACTTTTATGAAATTCAATTAATTTATTGATATCAATATTTGAAACCCCATCACCATATGTAAGAAGAAAAGGCTCATTACCTATATATGATTGCATTCTTTTCACCCTTCCTCCTGTCATTGAATTCATACCAGTATCAACAAGGGTAAGATTCCAGTCAACAGAGGTTGAATTATGGGTAGTAATTTTCCCTGATTCCAGGCTGACAGTAAAATCTGAATTTTTTGAGTGATAATTTAAGAAATACTCCTTAACCATCTCAGCTTTATAACCAAGGGCTATGTAAAAATCTTTATGATTAAAGTGAGCATATGAATTCATTATGTGCCATAAAATTGGTTTTCCACCAACCTGAACCATTGGCTTTGGTATTAATTCAGTGTATTCTGCTAACCTTGTACCAAAACCACCTGCTAAGATTATTACTTTCATGCCTAACTCCAGTTATATTTAATTTCTGACTGATTGACTCTACTTACTTCTTCAGGGTCATGAATAATATTTGCGATATTCAAAACAATACTATCAGATGATCCAATACCCATAAACCCAAACCAAATGCCAGGAGGTACCGTAATGAGAGAATAATTTTTTTCACCAATTTCTTTTTCTAGAAATAAAGATTGTTCGTCATCGTAAAATACAAATTTAACACTACCAAGCGGCACAACTAAATTCATTGACATCTTATTATGACGTTTCCATGCTTTTATGCTTCCAGAATTAATATTAGAGAAGTAAGCCTCCCCAAAACCTTTAAAATTTTTATCAGTAGTTTTGATTACGTGTCGAACATTGCCGCCATCTGTATTTATGGTTTTTAGGGGAGTTAATAATATGTCTTCTAGGTTCACTTTGCCCATCCAATTCCCATCAACTTGGCAATTTTTGTATATTCTTCAATCTGCTTAAGTGTTATATTTCCAATATTACTAGGGTCTTGATAATAACTACCATACCATTCTGCTGTCATTCTAACGGTATCATTGAATCCCATCGCCGCTTGCCAATTTAAGTTAAATAAAGCTTTATCACAATTAAGTTTTAATAAACCTGATTCATATGGTCCAGATTTTTTATCTGAAATATCCTTCCACTTAACCTGTGACCAGAAATTTGCCATATTTTGAACTAATTCTAATACACTGTGATCCTGTTGAGACGATGGGCCAAAATTAAATGATTCACCATGAAGTTTTTTATTCTTATCTAAAGATATGGCAAGATCCATATATCCACTCAAGGGTTCTAAAACATGCTGCCACGGTCTTGTTGAATGAGGGTTTCTCAGCTCCACTGTATTATTATTCGACCAGGCCTTTACACAATCAGGAACAATTCTATCAGCAGCCCAGTCACCACCCCCTATTACATTGCCAGCTCTAGCTGAAGCGATTCTTACCAAAGACTCATCTGATGAGAAAAAAGATTTAATATGCGATCTTATAAGTAACTCTGCAGCCCCTTTAGAAGCACTATAAGGATCTGGTCCTCCCATAGGGTCTGTCTCTCTATACCCCCATACCCACTCAACATTGTCATAACATTTGTCACTAGTAATTATTACTGCTGTGCATTTATTTTTTAGCTTTTTTAATGCCTCTAAAACATGGAGAGTTCCTATAACATTTGTTTTCCATGTATTTACTGGGTTCTCATATGAGTCTCTAACAAGTGCCTGAGCAGCTAAATGAAATACATAGTCGGGTTTTGATGACAAAATAATCTCTTCAACAAGATCATAATCAAGAATATCCACTCTGTTATCAATGACCTTATGATTTATTTTGGCAACTTCAAAATGGTTCAATTCTGATACGGGATCTAGTCCAATACCTACAACCTCACCTCCAAGACTATTTAACCATGCTGAAAGCCATGATCCCTTGAATCCAGTATGGCCGGTTATAAGTATTTTTTTACCTTTAAATAATTTGAAAGAGTCCATTTAATAGATATGTGATTATTTTATATGTTGTATGTTAGATTTAATATCTTTAGTCTGCAATAGATTCGTCCATCTCTTAAGACTTTTATCTAAGTAAAAGTAATTAAAAGACGTATCTGAAGATCGAAAATAAATTTCATTTGATAGTATATTTCTAAGCTCTGTAGATGAATTTATAAAAATTATATTATCAAGGCCTCTAACTGGACTTAAATTAAGCTTTGATAAGTCATGAAAACATATTAAAGGTATATCATAAAAATATACATCTAATGCCGCAGAAGTAACATTACAAGAAAAAGCTATATTACATTGATTTATAATATTATTAATAGGATCGTTAATAATCTTAATATTAGAAAGATCAATATCAGAATTAGTAATTAAGCATGCGGGATGTGGCTTCAATATTAACTCTATGTCAGTGGATAAATTTAAAAGAGCTTCCTGTATAAGCTTTATACTAGTTATAGTGCTTTTTTTTGAATAATCGCCTAAAATCAAAATCTTCATAGCATCTATTCTCTTGAGAATTTTATTGCGAGAAATTTTTTTTATCTCATTAAGATACATATATCTTAGAGCCTCAACCTTAACAAGCTTTTTTTGAGGATATCCTATTTCTAAAAATTTATTGAATGCATGATCACCATTTGTAGCAATAAAGTCTACAACAGGAAGTTTATTATCAATTTGAAGGTCCAAGGTCTCTTTAGAGTAATAATATCTTAAGTCCCAAAAACGAATAGTTGAATGAGGGCATGCAATAATATTTTTATGGTTATTGACTTTCCAAGCCTTAGTCAACGCAATTTCCCATGGCTGGTTTTCATGAAGAAAAAAACCATTATCTTGAATAGGAAGTGATTCAGTTGCATCCCTAAATAGATAAAAAAATAAAATTGAGCTTAGTCCATCAAAACTATAAAATGACTTATAAAAATCTTCTTCAGAAAAAAAAAGTAGGTAATTTTTCTTATAAATTGTGGGCTGATTTATAAAAATATTTTTTAATTTATTAGATTTGCTTAATATTTTTATCCACTCTTTAATGACAGTTACCAAGACAGAAAACGACAAGAACGAATCAATGGTTACATGAATTTGATTTGATGAGTTTGTATAACCATCTAAAGTTGATTTAATTTTCTTTATAGATTTTCTGTTGTAATCTTCAGCTAAGATATGAAGCCAATTTGTTTTTTTATTTATAGTTTCTAATTTGTCTGGAAGGCCTCCCCAAAAGTTAGATTCAAATGATTTATTGTTATAGTTGATTTGATTGTCAGTAAAATATGAAAAGAATGTTATTTTTCCTTTCGATTTTTTCCATAAATCCACATTATGCCCCTTTAAATTCCATCTTTTTATTAAATAAAAAAATAAATTAAGGATCGAACGCGTTGCCATTAGCATCCTCTTGAATTTTTTAGTTTTTTCAATATCAGCAATATCACTAGATGATATGAAGTTAATTTTCTTATTTTCACACCACAATTTAGTGCAATTATAAAGATTTTTGTTATTTGTCTTCAGGTCTATACATGAAAATTTATTAGCATCAGCCCATAACTCAAAAGCCATAAATTTTATAGTGTCGTTAATATGTTCAGACTTAAGAAAATTACATTTTTGGGAGAATAATGTAAGCCACCAAAAACTAAAATCTTTATTTAGTTCGAGGTAATCAATAACCGTTTTATTCTTTATTTTTAACAGTCCAAGATCATGAATATGAGACAGATAGGTATTTCTTAAAACCATATCATTACACTCTACTATTTTTGAAATATTTATTTGACTAGAATCTACAGCCGAGGATTTCCACAATATGGTTTTATACTTACTGATAGGCGGAAGAGTTAAATCATCCCAAATAACTATTTTTTTCATTTTAATCTATCATCTAGACCATATCTGATTTGCTGTATGTAATAAAGAATCTTTATTTTTTGAAGGAACTTCATATTCAGAGATTTTTTTATTCTTCATGGATAAGCCAGAGTTTTTTAGAATCATGCTAACCCCATTCGCTTGTTCAATAAAATTTTCATTAACCTCAATTAGAATTCCATCTATTGTTTTTAAAATATCTTCACCCCCCTCAAGAATAATATGCTCAAGGCCATCAACATCCATTTTAATAAAATTTGGAAAAGGAAGATTTAAAAAATTAGAAGCATCATTCATACCTATGCCTATAGTATTGTATTTAAATAGCGGTTGAAAAATGTTGCCATCTTGATCAAATTCTTCTCCAAATGTTGAGAGCGCCCCTCCCCAAGATTTTGTAGTTAAATTCATAGAGCTTTTATTTATGGACGAGCTGAGTGGTATTGGGACAATACAAATTTTTTCAGTAAGATCATTAAGAAAGATATTTCGCGCAAGTAATTCAAGGTTAAAAACTGATGGCTCAAAAGATATTACCTCGATATCTTTTTTTGCAGCATAAATTGAATATAATCCAACATTAGAACCTATATCCCATAAGATTTTTCCCTTTGGAATATTATCAATCCAATCCAAAGTTTCAGGCTCTTTGCTTGAAAACGATTCAGCTCTCCAATAACTTATATCATTTGGAGTTGAGAACTCCATTATTATATCTTTATGTTTAACTAATTTAGTCTTTTCTATCAGGTAAGATTGAAATTTATTCAAAACAAACCTTCCAGCATTTGAATTAAAAGCTATATTTACAAAAATATTGATGCTATTTTTAATTACATTTTTAACTACATTTTTAACTACATTTTTAATAAGAGTCTTCATTTAATTAGGATTTTTTATAAGGTATTTTTCTCTCCATTCTCTGTCTTCGTAATAAATTCTATAAACTAATTTCATTGTCTCTAATGCGTCATTAGAAGACCCGCTGGAGATCGGCTTGTCTTTAATTATTGAATTTATAAAACTTTTTATTTCATCAGCCCATGAGGGGTCGAAATTATATTTGATGGTATTTTCCTTTGGGTCACCTCGGTCATTATCAGGGTCTGCAGTAATAATGGTTAATGTTTCAGATCCATAGCTTTTTGTACCTGATAGAATTCCCCCAAGTACAATATTTCCTCTTTGAAGATTTATATCTAAATTAAAGCGATGCCTCCACTGAGTAGCAGATGAATGTATCATTGCAACTACTCCATTTGAAGACCTCATTAACCCATAGGCATTGTCTTCTACATCATATTTCCAATGATTATTTGATACAAAGCTATGTACTTCTTTGAAATTTCCAGCAAAAAGTCTCATTAAATCTACCATATGTATACCTTGATCAAGAAGCACACCGCCACCTGCAATATTTCTTTGAACCCTCCAACCTGGTTGGTTGAATGTAATTAGTTTTGATTTGCCGTAAATTCCTTTCATATTGATTATTGATCCTAACGATCCTGATTTAACTATCTCGAGAGCTTCTTTTACAGATTCATGGTACCTGTGATTAAATCCATACATTAATTTCAGTTTGGGATTTTGTTTTTCTATTTCAATTACAGACTCTATATCATGCACATCTTTTCCTGGAGGTTTTTCACAAAATGTATGAAGCCCTTTCTTAAGTCCAGCTATAGTAACTTTGGGTGCAATCTCATTAGGTAAAGATACTAGTAATATATCTATATCATGATTTAATAGGTCTCTATAATCCTGATAGTGACTAATATTGTTAACAATATAATTAGTTTTTACAAAAGATTGGTCGCATACTGCAACAAGATCAACGCCTGGATGGTTTCTAATACACTCTTCTCTTCTTTTACCAACAATTCCATACCCAGCTATTCCAACTTTTAGTTTTGTCATAAACTTTCATTGACGTATATAACATCCACCCAATCAGTTCTTCCGTTCATGGGATTTTTAGCAATATGGCTTATATCATACAGTTTGAAATTATGAGGAATCATATGTTTCTCAATATCAGTGAAAGATAACTTCCTTTCATAGTAATCATAAAACATTAATTCAGTAATTATTACATTTACTTTTGAGAGATCAGATCCAAATCCCTGAAGAACTTCTGGTTCAAATCCTTGAGTGTCAATTTTTAAAAGATCTATTTTATTTATATCTTTAAAGTTTTTTAAATATTCTGAAATTGGGATAATGTTGACTTCCCTTTCGTGATTTAAGGTTTCTTTATAGTTATTAACCAAATCTTTATTATTTTTAATTTTATTCAGCTCTATAGAGTCATCACTCGCTAAATTAATTTTATTAAAACCGGAAATGCCTGTATTTAAATCATGGGAGTAGAATTTTGCAGATTTAATAGTCTCATGACCTACAGCAAATTTATTTATAACTACACTTCCATTGTCGTACTTGCTTGCGCAGTGTTCAAGATCATCCCAGCATTCTTGCTGCGGCTCAAAACAATGAACATTTGATTCAGGCCAATACTCTTTAAAGATCTCTAGGGAACTTCCATTATTTGCTCCAATATCAAATATTGTTGGATTTTCAGAATTTATTAGCAATTTAAGAACTTTTTCTTTATTGAATTTTTTTAAGTATTCCTGAGTTCTTTCTTCGTTTTTTCCAAAGTTTTCCATAATATTATTGTCTTTTATTTAATTTTAGCAATTGTAACTTATATTTAATGATTTTTATAAAGACACAAAAAATTTACTCTACAATTTCTTAAAAAAATTAACCCACTCAGTAATAATGTCATTAGAGCTAGTTAAACACATTTTATTGAACTCATTAAGAACCTCTTGGGTTTCTTTTGATTCCCACCAATCCATTGGATTATGGTATATAGAATTTATATGGCTAAAAGCTGATTCAGCATCATCATGAAAAATCTTAACTCTTCTCATATCTTTTAATAGTTCTTTATATATTTCTTGGGTTTCCCATAATTCAGATTTCATATATAAAATAGTTGGCACCCCTGAAAATATAGATTCTGAAAATGTAGTTTGCGGGTAAGAACAAATTATCAATCTAGATTTTTTAAAAACATTTATCATATTTTTGTGTTTAGAAATAATAGATTTATCAAAATCAGCTTCATATCTTCTTTTTGTTTCCCAATGAGCTCCGTATTGTTGAGGCCTAATTTTAATTAGTCCATTTAGTTCGCTGTATAGTTTTCTTATTAACTGTGTAGAGTGCTCATATGAGTCTAAAACTAAAGGGCCTATTGGAGCAGATATTAATCTATATGCATATCGAAGAGTGTCATAACCAATAAATGTTATGTCTCCATCTTTACAATATTTTTTAATTTTAAAGTTTAGTTTATTTGGAGGCATTCTAACCTGATTGTGCATCCATTCTTTTCCCCAAATAATTCTTGTATCTGCAATCAACTCTTGATGATTAAAAACGCTGTAAAGTGGATATAATGCGCCTCCATGACTTGAAATAACAAGGTGAGCTCCATTTGATGTTCTTTCAGCTACCCAAACTTTAAATAGCTCGTTATTAAAATGTGCATTTGCCGTAAATATAACTTCTGAATTAAAAAAATCTTTTTGTACAAATTGTAAGGTAGAGAAATTTTCAACATAAGCAGATGGAATATCATTTAAAATATTTTTTGTTAAAAAAAACTCAAATTTATTTCTGACTTGAAAATTACTTAAACAGTCTTTATGTCTTTTATGAGGAACTTTAAATTCTAATTTATTATCAAAAAAAGTATCAAACCCAGCCACAAACCCAAGATTGAATGAAATCCTATTTATAGCACCTAAAGGGAAATATGTTTTAGTAAAAAAGTACCTATTAGTGGAATTTTTTTTTGTGAGCGCAAATAAAACTGAATCCATAAAAATTTTTATTCTACTAGAGAAAGGAATATTTTTGGTCTTTGGCAAGTTAGATGGCTTATTTAAAACTTCAAATGAATCTATAAAACTAAAGTTTGGAATTTCCATTTCTTCTAAAATTTCATTAAAAATTGAGTGGTTCCATAAATCAGATCCTATTAACGAAATATAGTGATCACTATCTAAAGGAATTTCTCTAGCTTGGTGATGTCTTATTGCTCTCATTTCAACGTAATTGATTTTGGTTAAAGACAATACTGATTCCCACCTATCCCAAATGACTGCAATATAAGAAAGCAGCCATGGTCCAATGATAATTCTCCAATATCGTATATCTTTTTCTAAGTTGTGCGTTTGATTAAGGTGAAATGCTAAAGAAATTAGCACCATTTCATATAATTCTTCTAAATACTCATGATCATTTGTAATTTTTTTTCTGTCAAGCCAATGATAATCAACTGTCTGATGTTTTCTTTTTTGAAAAATATTTTGCCTAGAGAATTTTTTACACCAATCTCCTAAAAATACCAGATCTTCACCAGACCCCCATGTGCTTTCTAGTGCTGTAGTGACTAGAAGCTTATATGACTTATTATCTTTTAAGATCATTATTTAGAATAAGGTCTCACATCAGGTGGGTATTCTAAATAATTGTATATATCACTAATGAAATTATCTAAAGCTACTTCATAAAAATCTTGCATCTTGAATGACCAAATCTTCATTTTAGTAGGCTCATGTATTGTTTCTTTTAGCATATTTTTTTTTACCATTACTTCAAAATAATGTTCATTTAAGGCTATTCTTTTTTTAATATCACTTTCAAGATACATTACAGACATATAAAATGGCTCATTAGAAATTTTATTACCCCTTCTTACAGGATGAATAAATTCTTTTGTGTATCTATACGGAACACCAGTTATCACCTCAAGATGATGAATTAAAGTAACGGCTTTTGAGGGGTGAACTCCAATGTTGACCTGTTTAGCATCAAGCTTTATAAAATTGCTCCAGGGTGAGCCTACACCGTATGAATGCCTAGAAACATTTTTTAGCATGTCAGCCTTGTGTCCGAGACCGCAAATAGACCAAAAAGGATGAAAACTTCTAACAGAGTACTTCGTAGATCTCAAATATTCAGAAAAAGCTCCCATTTCATGAGAGGGTGTTTTTTCTATATCAAAAACTACATCCGTATTACATAGATTCATTGATGCCGATGGTGCAAAAATAGTTCCAGACTCGCCCAGTTTTAATTCAAATGAAGTTAATAATGCATCTAAAATATCGCCCTTTTTTACTTTTGATCTAGCTAATCTACTTACATTTCCAGTTGTATAGACAGTATCTCCTTCATATATTTCTATGTCGTTGAGGCATTCCAATAACTCAGTAACTAAAACTTGTTTTTTATCCATGGTAATTTTTAATTAATTATTAGAGTTTTTATCTAAGTACTTTAATGCTGCAAAATATTGATGAGGAGGTATAAACCTATTTGATCCAACGCTAAATGACCTTTTGTTTGCTCTTCCATTTAAAAAATCATTTTTAATTAGATTAGCTTGATTTAAGGATTCTTCTTGTGAGCAGGTTAAATTTGAAATACTAAGGCTGTCTTTATTATCATCTGAAAGAGATAATTCTGAATTAAGCGTACATATCCATATTTCTTTATTTGGAAAGTTTTCTTCTAAAAAATGGGATGCTTGCCAGAAAAGATCTTTATTATCCATAAAGGGAAATGGTGTATGTATATATATTTTTTTATAATCTAAAACTAATTTTGTCATACTTAATACTATATCCCAAAACACTTGATGATCAGGGTCTGGAAATGGCCAAAAGCCTGCATCTAATGCATAATCAAAATGGCCATAATGAACATATTTAAATAAAGATAAATTCTCATCGGATGTAAGTATATTTTTTAGATTATTCATACCTTTTACTGTCTCAATCATTGGGACAATTTCAAGGCTTGAATATTTGTTTTTAATTAAACTATGTAATTGTTCGACCTGAGAATAATCCTCTACTTTAGGTAAAAATACTCCTTTTAATGGAAATTTTGTTTTACACACCTCTAGCAAGGTTTCAATATCATCATTAAAGTAGTCGGTCTCTGTAGAATTTATTCTCAAAAAAATAGGCTCTTTAAAAACTTTATCGTCAAATTTATTACTTGTTATTAAATCTAAAAAGTTTTTACGAGCATTTTTTTTTAAGTTGTTTGTGGTATCGTCGCAAAAAGGATCTTGTACACTGTCCTCTAGGTCAATGATTGCTTTTATTCCATTATTTCCCAATTTCCTGACAACTCTTAAAGTTGCCTTGGCATGGGATAGTGGTAGATATTGTATAAGTATTGATTTATTCATAATTATTTATTGCTATCATTGCTTCATGTTAGATTAATTAGCGTATTTTAAAAAGACTTATAGTTATTTAAATGGTAGGTAAAAAATATTTATCAAACACTTATTAGTTTATTTTCTTGAAGCAAGTCAACAATCTTTTTAACTTCCCATAAAGGAACTCCAAGAATATTTGATATATCAATCAGATCTCTTTTTCCATCAGCGTATGTAAGAATATTCATCATAATATCAGTATCTTTTGCTGAGCCTTTTATAGAAGTGTCTGGATATAAACCCCTTTTTCCTAACTGAGGCTCCCCTAAAATAAGAGCTTTTGGGAATAGATTGTTCTCTATACATCCGATGGCATGACTAATAATATTTAGAGCTCCATTTAAGCCATCTGGGCTGATAAATGACATATTATCCAAAGAGGTATGATACTCAGGATACTCACCATATTTTGTTCTCATTATTGAGGCTATTGGCATGTCTATTCCTGGAGCGCAATATTGACGCTCATCGCTTCCTCTATCTAACCATGAGTATTGCTTAAAATCTTTTGCTAAATGAGTTAAGCAGTGAAGTGCAGCTTTATCAGACATAGTGTTGCCATCCCTGGATGGCATGTAAGAATATGCCAGATCATCACCAACACATGAAATATTATACCCAGCAATTACATTTGATTTTAATTTTTTATAATTCTTACTTAGATAGGTTATTGAACCAATTGTTTCAGGTATGAATACAATTCTATAACTATAATTTAAATCTAAACTAGCTTTCAGCCATTGAACCAATGCAGTTGTTACAACTGGGCCGGATAATTCATTGTTAGCCATAGATGGGTGACAGATATAAGTTGATAAAAAAACTTCTTTTTTTGATCTGCCTTTAATATAAACTTCTCCGTAATTTAAAAATCCTTTTTTTAATTCGGAATTAATATGAACTTTATAATTACCATTTTTTAAAGATTCTCTTTGATTATGTGACAAGCAAAAGCCCCAATCTTTTTTATAATACGACGTGACATAAGGGATTGCATTAGGTTGGTCTGGCAAAGAATATAGATGATTTTGTAATTTTTCCAAACTAAGCGTGGCATCGATTGGAATTGAATAGCCAACTAAATGCAAATTATTATTTTTGAAATCAACAATTTTTTTACCATTGTCATCTTCAATCCAAGCATCATAAATAAACCATTCCTCAGGCACGGTCCAATCAAAAACTTTTTTACCAGATGGCACTTCATGAATTGTGATGTCAGGAATCAGCTCTTTAATATAAGAGAGGGTTTTTCTAACCCCTTGACCGGTGATACTTCTACAAATTGGATATAAATCACTTGCCCATGAGTACATATCATGTCCTCTAGGCTTTATTTTAAAAATAGTCATTATTTATATACTCTGTGCCAACAGGACTATTTTTCTTTATATCTGATTTAGCAATTGAGCCAATTATCTTGTCAATATATTTAGGAGCAATACCATAGCCAGGTCTTACACTTCGGACTGCTTCTGATGAGATGATATCTCCCTTTTTAAGGCTCTGAGTAAAATACAAAGATCTCCTAAATTTAATATTTCCCATTTCGCTTGATTTCTTGCCATAGTCTACTTGGCCAAGGCATTCCCATGCCTCCTTAGATTCAATACATAATGCCTTCATCTCATTAGGCTCAAGAGAAAAACTATCATCAGGCCCGCCGCCATTTTTATCAAGAGTAAAATGTTTTTCAATTATAGAGGCTCCTTTAGCAATACTAGTGATTGATGTAATATTTCCACCCGTATGATCTGAAAGTCCAGAAACTAGACCAAATTCATTAATCATATCCTCTAAAGTTTGAACATTATATTCTGAGGATGGGGCTGGATAGCCGCTGACGCAATGCAAGATTGCTAACTGCTTACACCCAGCATCTTTTGCACAATCTATTGCTTCTCTTATTTCATCTTTATCGGCCATGCCTGTAGAAATAATCATCGGTTTAGATGTACTGGCTACATACCTAATTAGAGGTAGATCAATAGCTTCGAAAGAAGCTATTTTATATGCAGGTGCATCTAATTTTTCCAATAAATCTACTGCTGTCTTATCAAAGGGTGAGCTAAATATAGTTATTCCTATATCATTAGCATATTCAAAAATCGGCCTATGCCACTCCCACGGCATGTGCGCCTCTTCATATAAATCATATAGGCTTCTTCCTGCCCATAGTCCATCTTTTATTAAAAAATCATTGGTATTTGATTGAAGGGTGATAGTTTCAGCTGTATATGTCTGAATTTTTACAGCATCAGCTTGGGCATTTTTAGCTTCTTTAATTATTTTAAATGCATTATCAATATCTCCATTATGATTTGCTGACATTTCAGCAATAATATATGGAGGATTGTCTTGAGAAATAACTCTATTATCTATAGTTATAGATGGATATTTATTCATAATGAATCCTAGCTATCGTTCCATTGATTTTTTTTAAGTTCAAAATGTATTATATCCTCTTTACCGGAGGAATCTATCGAAGTCTTTTTTCTAGTAAAACCAATTTTTGTATGGAATCTTATAGAAGCTTTATTTGATATAATTACTTCACCTATAACTTTTTCTAACTCTAATGTTGTAAAGGCATATTTAAGAGCCATTTTTCCCATTACTGTGCCTATACCCTTTTCCGCTGAGGGTGAAGTGTAGAATCCCCAATATGCCACCTTAGTATCTTGCATATTAAAGTTCATATAACCCTTGGGCACAGAGTTCTTTTGAAAAATAAGCAAAATTTTATTTGAGTTATTGGATGAACTTTTAAACCATGCATAATGCTCTTTTTTTGTAATAAATTTTTGTGAAAACATACTTTTTCTTATTTTAGAACTATTTCTCCAATCCAAAACATTGTCTAAATCAGAGGGCAACATATATCTTAGATTATATGTATCACTCATGGTTAAATATTTCCTTAGCCAACTTATTTATACCAAGGCCTTCTGTAATTTTTTTACATGCACTTACAGATTTTAAAAGATTGGTCCTATTAGAGAAATAGTGCAATCCAGCGTTAAGCTCATCATCAAAATTTTGATTATTCTTAATTAAAACAGCACAGCCATTTGCTTCAAGTGAAAGCGCTCCTTGTTCTTGGTTGGGGGCTAAAATTAAGATTATTGATGGTATTCCTAATGAGCATCTCTCCCATGAAGAACTTCCGGCAGCACCTATAATTAGATCACTTTTAGACATAATCTCCGCCATATTGGAAATATTTGAGTATATATTAACTTCATAAGGGAAACTTATGCAGGCACTCTGAAGGCTATTTAAATGCCTACTTCCTTTTCCAATGACCACTTCAACTTTTTTTATATTGTCTAATTTGGTTTTTTTTAAATAGCTTAGTATTTTTTCTGAGTAGTTATTTACATCAACACCTCCAAAGTTTATTAGAATATTTTTTAAAGATGGATTAAGTCTATTAGCAAGAGATTCCTTTCTAAATTGATTGAACTCTGGTCTTAAAAGAGCATATTTTGGTCCAATAAAAAATTCAGTATTTGAAGTGGTGAGATTTTCATAATCTTTTTTATTTCGTCCAAGATTTTGATCAATTAAATAATTGCAATCATGGCTTCTGTTTGCTAAGTCATCTATAACTATAATTTTTTTTACAAATTTTTTAAGTATTTTTTCCCATCGATAATCTATACCATAATGATCAATTATTAAATAATCTACCTGTTGGTTTCCGATCACATCTTTAACCTGTGCTGCATCATTTTTAAATGACGAGCCAAGCCATGTGCTTTCAAAGGAATCATTTGATTTAGATAATTTTTTTACCTCATGTCCATGAGAAATTATTAAATCAATTAGGTTGCCATCAAAAATCTTGCACAAAAATATACAGCTATCTCCGATGGTTTTTAGATAATCCGCAAGGGCCAAACATCTGTAAACGTGTCCATAGCCTATTTCGAATGAAGCATCTGTTCTAAAGAATATTTTAGATCGTGCCATTAAGACAAAAGCTTAACCAGTGAATTTATTACCCAGTCCTGATCAGAATCATTGAGAGTTGGATAGATTGGGATACTTATTGCCGTTTCATGATATTTCTCAGCTTCAGGACAGTAGCCTTTTTTGAAACCCATCTTTTCATAAAATGGTTGTCGGTATACTGGTATGTAATGAAGATTAACATTTATTCCAGTCTCTATTAGTGAGTCATGAATTTCTTTTTGAGATCTACTCAATTTATCTAACTCTAGTCTAATAACATAAAGATGATAACTTGAATAAGTATCTTTGTGTTGGAAAGGTGTTATTAAAGGTAGTTTGGCTAATGCAGCATTATATTTATTAGCTATCAAGTGTCTTGTTGATATATATTGATCTAGCCTCTCCATTTGACTTATTCCAAGTGCAGCACTAATGTCTGTCATCCTGTAATTATACCCAAGACATACCTGTTGATAATTCCATATTTCATTGGCGGGTCTTGAATACATCTCTTCTTGATCACTAGTTATTCCATGACTTCTAAATTTTTGTAACTTATTAAAAATTTTGGCGTCATTGGTTAAAGCCATGCCACCCTCTCCAGTGGTAATAATCTTAACTGGATGGAAACTAAAGACTGTTATGTCGCTATATTCACATGAGCCTACCTTGGCACCTTTGTACTCACCCCCAATAGCATGAGATGCATCTTCAATTATTCTAAACCCATACTCTTGACTTAACTTAAAGATACTCTCCATTTCACATGACTGACCTGTTAAATGAACTGGCATAACAACTTTAGGTAAATTATTTTCTGACTTGGCGACAGATAACCTTTCTTCTAATTTTTTAATATCAATATTATAAGTCTCTGAGTCACAATCTATAAAATCTATATTGGCACCACAATATAATCCTGCATTTGAAGAGGCTACAAAGGTATTGGGGCAAGTCCACAAAATATCCCCATCACCAAGTCCTAAAGCCAGACAAGCAATATGAAGAGCTGATGTTGAACTATTTGTTGCTACTGCAAAGCTTGCATTGCAATAATTTGATATTGTTTCTTCAAAAGCTGGAATCATTGGGCCTTGCGTTAGCCAATCAGACCTTAGTACCTCATTAACTGCTTCGATATCATCTTGGGTGACATCCTGTCTTCCATACTTAATTTTTTTATTCATATCCTAATTTAACCGGCTAAAACCAGAATGACAAACTGGCCCTTCCAAAATACTGGAAACATTATTTTCTTCTATACATTTACCAATAATTTCAAATATAGGTTCAAGATTATTTAAGTAAGCATTTATTATTTCATCGGTATGCTCAATGCAAACATACACACTATTTGAAGCTAAGTAACCTTTTTTTAACATCTCTTGAGTAACATAAGTTTTATAAGTTTGATGGTTCTTATCTTCGAATGTAAAAGATGAGAGGGCAGGCAATCCTGATATAGAAATTCTAACATTATTATTTTTAGCTATTCTTGCCCATCCGTCTCTAATCTTGAGACCAATTTGTGTGATTGTTTTCCATGATTTTATTTTTTCCATTACATCTAAAGACTTTAAAGCAGCTGAAGGTCCTATTCTTTCTGTCCAAAAAGTACTGCTAATAAAACTTTTCTGTGCTGCATCCATTACTTCTTTCTTTCCAATGGTTGCAGTTATTCCATAGCCATTACCCATAGCCTTTCCAAACATAGCCATATCAGGATTAACACCATATTTTTTATGAAGTCCTCCAAAAGTTTCTCGAAAGCCAGATGTGCACTCATCAAAAATTAAAACAATATTTCTTTCATCTGCAAGTTTGCGAACTTTGTTTAAGAAATCATCTATAGGCTCTATATTTCTATAAACTTCCATCTTAATGATTCCTATATCTTTATTTTCAACTAACTCCTTGAGTCCATCAAAATCATTATAATTAAAAGGGAAAACCGTATCTTTTAGTAATGTATTTACCCCTGCTGGTTCTAAGCCAGGAAGTAAAAGACCTGAAAGATTTTTTGTATCTGAAAGATTTGCAGCCATATACCAATCATGCCACCCGTGGTAACCACAAACTGCTACATTATTTTTACCACAAGCAGCTCTAGCTATCCTAATTGCCATTGCATTGGCCTCTCCACCAGATCTAGCAAACCTAGCCATATCAGCCCAATCATGCATTTCGATAAGCCTTTCAGCTAAATAAACTTCTTCGGGACAGTTTAAAGTTGACATATTTCCTTTGCTTACCGTCTCAAGGACAGTTTGGTCTACCTCATCATGACCATAACCAAGAATATTGGTACCAACCCCCATTAAAGACATATCGATATATTTCTTATTATCGAGATCCCATACATTACATCCCTTGGATTTACTAAAATATGAGGGCCATACTTCAGGTAAAAACATTTCCGGCCTTTTTGAAAGAAGCATGTTTCCACCAGGAATTATCTCTTTTGCTCTTTTGTATAATTTTTGACCTTTACTCATTCGCAACCCCTCATTTCTATTAATATTTGAATTACCTACAAAAATCTCAGGATTTTTGAAGTTTAGGTAAGCAACGTCTTTCCAGGAAATATCAACATTATAATTAAAATATTTATAAATTTCTCGTATTACATCTAAATCTGCTTGTTCATCAACTGTCCAACGTAACATTGATAAATCTTCTGAATTTTCAATGTTATTTGTTTTAAATAGTTTTGAATTATGAATAAAAGGAGTAACGTGTTCTAGGTCACTTGCAGTTTCTGCTTTTTGATATGCCAACTCTAGGGCTTTGAAAGAAAAAACCTCAACATCTAAGCCATCGGGGTATGTTGGAGGATTTGTGTTACTTACATAATCTACTTGGTTATTTAAATAATTATTTATGGTCTTATCTACCAAATGACAGTCAACTAATGGACAATCACCTGTTATCCTTACTACAACCTCTGGGTTATATTTTTTTGCTGCTAGGTAAAATCTTTCTAAAACATTTTCTTCGCTACCCCTGAAAAATTTGTACCCAAGCTTTTTAACAACCTCAACTAATGTGTCATTATTTTTTGATACGGATGTTGCTAAAATTATTTTATTAATTTTTTTTGCCTTTGATAGTCTATCAAGCAAAATTTCAATCAAAGGCTTATTGCCAATCTTGCTTAACATTTTATTAGGCAATCTTTTGGATCCCATTCTTGCTTGAACTATTGCAATAACTTTCATAATTTATTCCAGTTACTTGGGTTAATTAAATTGTTATCATCGGATTGAATATTAGGTAAATTTTGATCAATTATTATCTTTGAGGCATTTATAATTTGATCTAATTGACTTGGGTTCTGAACTCCAACTATCACCTTGTCAACATTACTCAAGCTCAAAGGGTAAGAAAGGCAAGCCTCTATAGGATTAATGTTATTGACTTGGATGTATTGCTCCCAATCATTCCATATGTTCTCCCATTTTTTAAATTTTACTGGAATATCTTCTTTTTTTAATAATAATAATCCTTGCAAGAATACAGATCTAATATGAACTTTAACCCTCATTTCATTAAGTTTTGTAATCCATCCTGAGTCATGCATTCTTCTATCTATAATATTTAGTGGGGCTTGGACTATATCAAAGCCATATTTATATTCCAGAAATATTTTTTCTAATTGGTGAGGTGAATATACTGAAATTCCTATATTTTTTACCAAGCCTTTTTCTTTTAATTTAAGCATGGATTTATATAACGCATATCCAGATATTGAAAATAAGTCATCTGGATTATGAAGTAAGATTCCATGTAAAAACTTTTGTGAGAGTCTTTCAAGTGAAGCCCCAACTTCAAAATTAACCCATGATTCAATATCGGTATTGTTTTTAAGAGGAGGAATTTTAGAAATAATATCAAAACTATTAATATTTTTATTTCCAAGAACTGATTCGCTAACACCATAACCTATTGCTGTATCCAATGTTTTTATATCATTGTCTTTGGCAATTTTTAATATTTCTGCTGCCGTCGATTCTTTAACTTTACCAATATTATTTGTAACACCATATTTTAGTCCAAATTGAACTGTTCCAAGAGCCAGTCTACTCAAGATATCACTCCCTATAAGGCTTAATAGTAGTTTTTGGTAAGAAATATATGGCTTGAAGAAGAACTAAAAACATAGATATCATACACCCTGTTATAGTTCCTAAAATTGCTATCTTAGATCTAGATGGTGCAAATTTTATTTCAGGGACATACGGTGGGTCTAATGACTGAAGTAGATAGTCTTGATTTATGTTTGCTAACATTTGAGTCTCTAATTGAGAGTCAATAATCTTATTTATTGCATTTTTTACACCAGTATTTGTAGTTTGTGAAGATAAGGATACGAGATATTCCATAGCTTTATTCGATTCTAATAAATCTTTATTTCTTGTAACCTCATTAGTCTCTTTTAAAATTAAAGAAAGCAAATTTTCTGCAAAAAATGGTGAAAGGCTTGTAACTGAAATAAGAAGGTAACCTGTATCTGGATTTTTAGAAATAGATATAACACTTCTATATATCTCATAAGATTCTAAGTATGATGGCTTTGTTGAAATATTATTTTCATCTTTTAACCATATTTTAAGAACTGGGTCATAAAGCTCGTCGTTGAAAGTTAATTCATTTGATTTGGGGTCATAGCTCTCAGCTGCCATGAGACTAGGTAGGATTTCATTTTTATTAATCAGGTATTTAAAAAAGCTTCTAGATCTAATGGTTTCAATTGCGAGGGATGTCTTATCCACTCCTCCGCTTGAAGGTAATGAGATTCCAGCCAAAGAAGCAAGTCCACTATACTGAGATATGCTTGATTGAACTCCACCGCCACCTGATGATGACTCGACAATAGAAACGAGTGCTGAAGATTTGTATATATTAGGTTTGTTTATTGCCACATAAACTGAAATTACTGCGCATATGGATGTGATTGTAATTATAAAATATTTTTTTTTCCAAAGAGAAAGAAATATTTTTTTAAGGTCTACCTCATCAACAATTTCAATATATTTTTCATTACTCATGTTACTGGTCCTAATAGGTTAGATCATATTATCAATGTTGAGATTATACTTTATTTTTATATTGAGCCTAATAAATCTTATAATCATTAAATATAGACTGTGCATCTAAAAAGTATTTTGGAGCTAATTCTATATTTTCTCTAAAAAGGGGGTCTGAGCCAGTAAGGTCTTTATAAAAAATATGATTTATTACTTGAGCTTTAGTATTAATAGTGACTGAAGATATATCTGCAAATTCTTTGGCTAGTAGTAAAAAATTTTTTTGAGGGGTTTGCACATTTGTTATCACGCCCTCACCTTTTTCATACCAGTGGTGGCTTCTGCTGGGACTATGGGTGTAATCAAATCCCAAAAGATTAATATCAGTAAAGCCAAGATAAATTGCAAGCACTATCGAAGATTGAATTACATTATTGAAGCTATTTATATTTTTTAAGTCATCATGAGAGCTTGTAGGCATTTTATCAAAAAGATAATAGCAATTTTTATTTAGTAGAAATGGGAAGTTTGAAACGTGAAAGATAAAATTTGTTTTGTCTAGTTGATCTATTTTATTTTTAACAAGTTTTGATGTAATGCTGAGGACCTCTTTTTGCTCTTTAGAATATACTCCAAACTGAGGCTTAAAAAAAAATGGAGCATAATTTATAGCATACAGTAAATCTAGTGAAGTAATTTCTTTATGAAAGATTGAATAATTGCAAGCTATGGCTTTCTTTTTAGGAAGTAATGAGAAGTCAATATATTTTAAAGATATCCCATCACCAACTATATAACATGATTCCCCTTTATGAATATTTTTAAGATTTTTTATTTTTGACAAAACTGGCTGCGAGCCAAACCTAATAAACTCTTTAGTGAAATGCTTGATTCTATCCTTGCTGAAGATGTCTTTCATTTGATCAAATCTTTACCAAGCCGAATATCCACCATCAATTTTAATATTCTGACCAGTTATATATGACGATGCATCGCATGCAAGAAAAGCAATAATTCCTTTAAAGTCATTTTCTTTTGCCATTCTTTGTAATGGGACCTTGTTTTGGTATTTTTTAATAAATTTTTTATCTTGATTTCTATATATTCCACCAGGAGAAATGCTATTCGCTCTAATATGAGGAGCTAGAGATGTTGACAGCCACTTAGTAAATTGAACAAGCCCTGCTTTGCTTGATGCATATGCAGCAGGGTTACCCATTTTTGTTCCTTCATAAAGCTTCCAGTCAGGTCCATAATGTGCATATATAGAACCTACATTTATAATTGAGCTCCCCTCTGATTTTTGCAATAAAGGTGTGCATATTTGAGTTATTAAAAATGGAGCTGTTAAATTAACATCAAAAGCTGATTTCCATGAATCCACGTTTTGATTAAGAAAATCAGTGTTCCATCCCTTTAAATTTGATGTTCCTACAAAGGCTGCATTATTTATAAGAATATTTAAATTATCAAATTTTTTTAATTTTTTTTTCAAAATTTTATTTGCTAGTTCTAATTTAGAAAAATCTATATCAATGGGAGTTACGTTATTTTTATATTTATTTTCTAATTTAGATGCAAATTTTTCTGTTCCAGAAATATCAAGAATTATTAAAGAGCCACCTTGTTCGGATATCGTCTCACAAATTACAGTTCCTAAATTTCCACAGGCGCCAGTAACAAGGGCTGTCCTACCCTCTAGATTAAATAAATCTTTTAAAGATGCCATTCTTAATCTATGCCTATTGATTTAAAATAATCATCCACACTATCCAGGCCATTTTCTAATGCCATGCTATTTGCTGTAAATGAAACTGGGGATGATAAGTAGTCATCTTTATTGTCTAGAGTAGATGGCTTATCTATTTTTGAAGCCACCAAAAGGTACTCATAACCTATAATTTTATTATTTAAACTTATGTCACTATCTATGAATTTTAAATTGCCAAAATCTCCTCTTTTTGGAAATATAAACAACTTTATTAACTCAAACCCTAGAGTGTTTATATTTTTTTTAACTAAGTCTAGATTAGTGAACTTATTTGGAAAATTTTTTAAGTATGCATTTTTTTCTGCCTTGAATGCCAAGATATCATCATGATGATAATTAATATTTTTACCTGTGATAAATATTTTTCCATTATCCTTTAGAACCCTATTCATTTCTTTAAATGTTTGTAAATGATCTACAACATCCATTACAGCCCAGCAAAAAACTAGATCGAAGAAGTTGTCATCATATGGTATCTTTTCGGCAGAACCTTTTTTAACATCAGCGTATTTCATATTTCTCGCTTCGCCAACTGCATAATCATCTGGCTCTGCGCCATATATTTTGTTTGAATAGTTTGAAAGAACGTCCGACATTCTCCCATAACTACATCCAAGATCTAAGATTGAATTATCATCAGAAATATTTAAATCTTTAAGGAAATAATTAACCTCATTAAGACTAGCAATTTTTGTTCCATCAATTGACTTGTCTACAGCTGATGTCCAGTATTTGGTATATTCTTCATCGAATTTCATTTTTTATTAAAAAATAAGTATTTATAGCTTGATTGTAAATGAAAATATCTCGAACGCCTAAACTCTATAAGTTTATATTCTACATAAAAATTATGTTTGTTTTTTATATAGAAATCTTGCAATGTCTAAATCAAATTTTGTATCTATATCTACTGACCTTTCTTGGGGAACAATAGATGCCTGAACATTTCCTTCAAATATGCCTGAAGAATTTAATACGAAGTCTGCTTTTGCAGCATACGCTACTGTTGTAATGTCAAAAACCTGAGGTGCGTCTTGCCTTCTATGGTGTTTACTGTCAATTATTAATTTTGCTCCTTCTTTTTTATCAAGAGTAACCATATTAAAATATGGACTCCTTTCTGATTCTTTAACAGTAATTACGATATCAGCTGAAGTTTGTTCTAACTTATCAAGGCAATTATCAATATCGATAACACTTCTCAAGGGAGAGGTAGTTGGCACACTTAAAAATGTATCAATTTTATCGCCTTTGTCTCTCATATAACTAATAGCATGTTGCCATGAAAGCCATTCTGAAGATTCATTTGAGGCTAGTACGCTTGGTCGCATGAAGGGGACTGAGGCCCCGCATAATATTGCCATATCTGCAATCTCCCGATCATCCGTTGAAACTATTACCCTTGATACTCTTGATACCTTTTTAGCAGTATGTATAGAATGTTCGAGTAAAGATTTATTTCCAACTTTAAGTAAGTTCTTTCTTTTTAAACCCTGAGAGCCTCCCCGAGCAAAGATAAATGCTGTGATATTTGAAGTCATTATTCTATTTTGCAACCAATAAAAAATACTTTTTTATAAAGAAATTACTTTTGTTTTACTATAACCCGAACTATTTGAGACGCCAATTCCAATCTCTTTATAGTTGTGCTTGTAGGGTATTTCTAATTCCCACGAAGTATTGCTTATCTTGTTAAGATTTGATTCTAGTTGATAAATGACGCCTTGTGAGTCTTTAATCGCTATCCACGGATATTCTTGATGAATGGATGAAGAAACTGATATCTTGACAATGTTAGACTCGCAAATTGTTTCAATCTGTAAATCTTCTTTATTTGAAAGAGATTGGGTTTCAATAATTGCATCAGACGGTTTTGAGTATTTCCATTTAACTTCAGGGAATTTTTCTGAAGTCTTTACAAATGTCTTCATGAAATGATTTATCCTTTCCTCTATGTCTCTATAGTCATGATCAAAGATACTTATAATAGAGCTTCCATTTTCTTTAGCTTCAACAAATGCTTGAACAATATCATCTTCTCCAGCTTCATAAATTCCTGTTAATAGGTCCATTGTTCTTGCAATGTACCTTTTTCCCGAGCCTTCAGTTTTATAAAAATCTATATTTGGATTGTAGGCTCTCCATTCACTAATGCCGTTCTCCCAATCCATAAGATCACTCTTTAATGGTGATCTATTTGAATAATCAAATGGAAACCACTTATCAAGCCATCTAGATAAATGCTTGTCCATTATTGTTCCCCCAGCCCTAAAACAAATCGGGAACCAGTTTCTTTCAATAATTTGTTTAGAGATAATATTTTTATATTCCGTGGAGCTGCTCCAGTCATCACTCCATTCATTAGCAACTCCTGATTTTGGAGGATGATGATAATGCCAGCATTCTTCATCTCCATAAGACTGAATCTGATTTCCCCACCTTGATCTATAGTGATCTATGATTTTATGATAACCTAGATCTCTTTTCCTTGGGTTCGTCTCTGGGTTAAATCCAGTCCACGTCAAAAAGAACCATCCTATTTTAAAATTAGAACCATAAGAGTCAGGGTATCTATATCTAAAATCTTTACTAAATAATTTATCCATAGCAAGATCAACTTGCTGCCAATTTTTAAGGATTTCTAAATTAATAGGATCATCGCATGGACCCTCAGTATCCATACAAAAAACAACATGAACTGTACTCATTATCTCTCCTTATGTATTAAAAATCTGTATTATTTTTTTTGATCATAAATCTTATTAGCTTGATTTAAATCATGCGGCTTACCAATATCCATCCAAAGTTCATGAATTGGATATGCTAAAGTTTTTAATTTGTCTAAGTTAAGTTTTTTGAATAAGTCAGGCATATCGCAATATTTATTTTTTGGTAATAAGTTAACTATAGATGGATTAAAGACATAAACCCCTGCATTTATATATGATATTGATATAGGTTTTTCTTCGATTTCAATTATTTCGAGTCCATTAGTTTTAACAACGCCAAAGGGGTTTTGAAGTTCATGCTGACGGACTGCCATTGTTGCATCTCCATCATTATCGTCATGAAAATCTATTATGTCCCCATAGTTAATATCAGTTAAAACATCTCCATTTGTTATTATAAAAGGATGCTCTATGGGGAAATCAATTAAAGAAATAGCGCCAGCTGTTCCCAATGGCTCTTCTTCTTTTAAATATTTAATTTGAACACCCAAATGAGAACCATCTTTAAAATAATCCTCAATAACATCGCCCATAAAATGCAATGAAATTATAAAATCAGTAATGCTATTTTTTTTAGCATTTTCTATAATATGTTCCAGAATTGGCTTTCCAGATATTTTAAGCATTGGTTTTGGACAATTTTCAGTATGAGGGTATAGCCTCTTTCCAAAACCTCCAGCCATTATTAACATAGTATTTTTTCTTGACTCTTGATAGTTATCAATATAATTTCTTTGGTATAAATTTAATATCTCCATACTGGAATTAACATAAGGAAGATGATTAATATTATATTTGTTAAGTAATTCAATAACCTCTAATTGACTAAGCTTGGTCGGAGTAAAAAAAGGTTTTTTTGAAATTATTTTTTTAATAGGGCTTTCTAGATCAATCCCTTCTAGGATAGCCCTTCTGATATCACCATCTGTTAAAGTTCCAACAAAAATATTCTTATTGTTGACAGCTAAAACAATTTGAATTTTAGATTTTTCTAAATTAATAATAGCGTCTCTTATAGAGGAGTTGAAGTTTAAGATGCATTTTTTCCAAGAATTCATATTGATTTCATATTATTATTTTTAAAGTCATTAACAACGATTGTTCCAGCCTTTACAAAAGATTCTTTTTTAACATTTATTGATTGAATGATATTTGAACCGCTGCCAATAAATGAATCATCACCAACATTCACATCACCGCATAAAACAACACCTGGAGCTACATGAACATTTTTACCTATTTTACAATCATGATCTATAGAAGCGGAAGTATTAATTATTGTATTTTTATCAATTTTAGTGCCGGTTTGTACTACCGCTCCAGCCATAATTTGCACGCCATCTTCTATAATTGAATAATTTGAAACCCAGGCTACAGGGTGAACTAATGGGGGAAATAGGAAGCCCATTTCATTGAGAAGATTATATGCATTTTTTCTGGATGAAGATTTATGAGGCATATGTCCAATACCATTAGCAATAAATACTTTATCTTTATCAAAAAAACTTAAATCAGATTCATCTTTATAAAACTTTATGCCTTTCCATAAGGGATGATTTTTATTAGAGTCGTCTGGATCGCATACAGCAATAACTTTATAACCAATAAGCTCTACTAAGCTTTTTACAACTCTAGCATGGCCACCTGACCCTATTATTATTATTTCCATTAAGTAAATTTACTCATTAATTATTTCACCGGCATTGTAGCTATTCTTTGATTTTTTTCCTATTAATGACCATATTTCATTGGGGTTCATGCCACTCCCAGCCCTCGAAGTGCTTAAGTTTTCTATGCTTAATAATGCGTTTTTAGCAATATTTTTAGATGCTATTATTTGTTTTCTAGCTGAAAATTTCATAGGCTCTTCATCTGGATGTGGTTTTTTTATTCCATCACCTAGTACTATCTCTATTTTTCTTATTTCTTTTATCATTAATTCTAACTCTTTGGATTCCAAGGATGCATTATGATCAGGTCCTGGAAGCTTTCTGCTAGTCGTAAAATGCTTTTCTATTATTGTTGCGCCCAACGCTGCTGAAGCTAAAGCAACGTTAATTCCTTGTGAGTGGTCAGAATATCCAACATCTAATTCAAATGTTTTTTTCATTGAAACCATCGCATTTAGATTTATTTGATCTAATTTAGCTGGATATTGAGAGGTACAATGCAAAATTGTAACAAAGCCTTTCAGAGAGTTACGATTAGATTTGTTATCCCAGATCTTTTTCACTTCATCCATATTTTTGGGAGGTGAGTTTGAATTTAGAGAGTGAGCAATTATCGCCAAAGCATCCTCAACCTCATCAATATTTGCCATACCTGTTGAGAGTATTAATTCCTTTTTAGATTTTGCAAATTTCCAAATTAATGGTCCATTTGTTAATTCACCAGAAGGTATTTTAATTTTCTGAATACCAAGATCCATTAAAAAATTATGGCTATCTATATCAAATGCAGTTGATAGGAAATCTAGGCCTCTGTCTTCAGCTCTATTTTTAAGATCTTGGTGCCACTCATAAGGCAATTCTAGTTTTTTTAACATCTCCATTTGAGACTCAGATTTAGCTGTAAATTTTTTTTGATATTCAGCCTTTGGCACAGAAGATGATGTTAATGATGAGGCATTAAATGTTTGGAACTTGACTGCATTAGCTCCTGCATCAGCAGCAATATCTATTAAATCATATGCAATTTTTAGCTGTCCGTTATGATTAACTCCAGCTTCGGCAATAATATATATGGGTTTTTGTTTCATGTTTTAAACATCATAAAAGGTTTTTTTAATTGCCTCATTTAAGGATAGGTTTATTATTACATCAACTATATTTTTAGCAACATCTCCGCCGCCATATGGTAAATCTTGATTCATACTCTTAACTTGATGCTCTTTGGATAGAGCTATCTTTATTGTTTTCTTAATATTTTTTTTATTTTTATCTGTGTGCAGGATTGAGGAAGCTCTCGGCCTACCTTTTTGTCTATGACCAATATCAACCGTGGGCACACCCATGGCTGGTGCCTCTATAATTCCGCTAGATGAATTGCCAATAACAATATCAGAAATTAACATTAAACTGAGATAATTTCTAAACCCTAAATTATTAAAAAAATGCACATCGAGATCTTTGTGTTGCTTATTCAAGAATTCTTTATAAGTGCTTTTTATATCTAAACTTCCTGGATCAATATTTGTACCAGTTATTATCAATGTTCCCTTTAGATCAAAAACAACATTAAGAAGGTTTTGTAATTCCTGAGTACTATTAAAATCATCAAGAGTAACAGGATGATATGTCATGAGATATATTGGTTTTTTTAAACTAATTCCTAACATCCCTTCTAAGTCTTCTTTTTTAACAGGGTTCAGATTTCTAATATTATCAATTCCTAATGCACCAGTTACCCAAACATGATTTGGGTTTTCTCCAAGCTGAAGGACTCTTTCTTTAAATTCTTCAGCAGCTACAAAATGAAAATGAGACATCTTTGTGATTGCGTGCCTAAATGATTCATCCATAGCGCCTTCTGTAATTTCTCCGCCATGAATATGAGCAACAGGTATCTTAGAGATTAAGGCAGCCTGGCATGCCATAAAAGACTCATAACGATCACCAAGAATAATTAATATATCAGGCTTAAATAAATTTAGCTTTTCAGTCATATTTTTTAAGCATTCTGACATTGAATCCGCCATATTAAGTGGGGTCTCTGTTGATAAACTCATTTCAACGAAAGCTGTTATTTTAAAACCATCTGCTTCTATGTCTTTATAGGTTTCTTCAAACTCTTTACTTAAATGTGTTCCACTTATATATGTTTGAAGTTCAAGCTTACTTCTTAGGTCAACCTCCCTCATAACATTATATAAGAGGCCATATTCTGCTCTGGTTGCAGAAAAAACTCCTACTTTTACTTTCATAGAATAAAATTGGCAGGAACACCACTTGGAATATTAACTACTCTGTCTTCCAGCCATTTAGAGTTTTTCAGGTTACTTTGTAAAGAATCTTGATACATTGGCAAGTCATTCATAAGTTTCCAAATAGGTCTTGTCATTATCCCACGTTTTATTGTTTGTTCTAAAAACTCATCTCTTTTTTTTCTATCTTCTAAAATTAAAGTATTTAACCAATAATTAGATCTGCAATCTTTTGGTTCAGTGAAAAACTCAACGTTATAGTCTTTAAAAAAATTAATATATGTTGCAGCTAATCTTCGTTTAATTTCAATAAACTTTTCTATAGACTCAAGCTGGGCACACCCCAATGAAGCATTTAAATTCGGCATTCTATAGTTAAAACCGATTTGATCATAATCATATTCATACTTATGAGGTATTTTTGCAGTAGTCGAAAGATGTTTTGCTTTTTCACCAATAATTTTGTTAGTCAGAACAGCCCCGCCGCCGCCAGTTGTAATTATCTTATTTCCATTAAAACTTAATGTTCCAATTTTACCGAATGTTCCTAAATGCTGATTTTTATATAAGCTTCCCAGAGATTCAGCCGCATCTTCAACTATAGCTATATTCCAATTTTTACAAACCTCTACTAACTTACTTATTTTTACAGCATGTCCAAAAGTATGCATAGGTACGCAGGCTTTTATAGCATTATTTCCCTTAATGGTTCTGCATTGTTTTAAATTATCTAAATAAGCATTATCTAACAGCCACTCTTCTAGGCAAGAGGGCGATAATCCTAAAGTATCAAGATCTACATCTATAAGTATTGGTTTTGCATCGCAATAATTAATAGCATTGCAGGTTGCAATAAATGTCAAAGATTGTGTTATGACATAATCTCCAGGCTGAACATCTGCAAGTAAAAGACCTAAATGAAGAGCTGAAGTTCCGTTCACTGTAACAATTGCTTTTGGAGAAGATGTATATTCTTCTAAGTCAGATTCAAATTTTTCTACATATTTTCCAATACTAGAGACTATTGTTGATTTAACAGTATCCTGAACATATGATGCTTCATTCCCAACGAATATAGGCTGGTGAAGAAAAATTGGATCATTGGTTTCATATATGTCTTTGATAAAACTATTTATTGCGTCATACATATTATTTATTATAAATATTATGTTTAAAAAATCTTAAGTTCTCAGGAATAGAAAACCAATCTATGGTTTCTACAAGTCCGTCCTTAATATCAAACTTTGGTTTAAAGCCAGTAAGTTCATTGATTTTTTTATTATCGCACCATAACCTAAAGACTTCAGATTTTTCAGGACGAATCCTATCTTTATCTTCCTCAAAAATAACATCACTATTCATTAATTTTTTTATTAGGTTTAGAGTGTCTTTAATAGATATCTCAAAATTTGAACCGATATTAATAACCTCTCCTAGAGACTTTTTAGATTCCAATATAGATACAAAACCACGGCAAGTGTCGATAACGTAGTTAAAGTCTCTTGTAGGGCTTAAATCACCAAGCTTAATTTCTTTTGCACCATTAGCAATTTGAAGAATAATTGTAGGTATGACTGCTCTTGCTGATTGTCTTGGCCCATATGTGTTAAAAGGTCTTGCTATAGTAAGAGGTAAATTAAAAGCATTAAAATAACTCATCGCCATATTATCAGCAGCTATTTTTGAGGCGCTATATGGAGATTGTGGTTGTAAGGGATGATTCTCATCTATCGGGACATACTGAGCAGTCCCATAAACCTCGCTTGTTGAAGTATGTATAATTTTTTCTACGCCATTTTCAAGTGCTGCCTGACAAATATTTAAAGTTCCTTGAATATTTGTATCTACATAGCTTGATGGAGCTTCATATGAATATGGAATAGCAATTAATGCTGCTAAATGAAATATAGCATCAACATCTTTTGTAATGCTTTTGCAAAAAAAAGGGTCTCTTATATCTCCACTTACGATTTCAATATCTTTTTTACAAGAAATATTTTCTAGCCATCCCCAATTATTAAAAGAGTTATATTGAGCGAGTGCCTTAACCTCATAACCATAACTAACAAGCATTTCTGTTAAATGAGACCCTATAAATCCATCAGCACCTGTAATTAAAACTTTTTTATAAGTTAAGCTTTTCATAAATATTACCTTTATCCCTTTTTATTTAAAGAGTTATTTTCTAAGTTAATTACATTATCACAGAAATCTATTGTGCTTAGTCTGTGGGCAACAATAAATATAGTTAGATCACTACTAAGGGCTTGGATAGATTTCATAACCTCCTCTTCTGTCTTATAGTCTAATGCGCTAGTAGCTTCATCAAAAACTAGAATACTAGCTTTTTTGTATAATGCTCTTGCAATTCCTATTCTTTGAAGCTGGCCTCCACTTAATTTGACTCCTCTTTCACCAACCATAGTTTGGTAACCTAGTGATGTGCTGTTAATAAATTTATGTAATTGTGCTTGTTTTGCACAATCTCTTACAAGATCAATGTCGATATCATCTTGCTTTTCAGAAAAAGCTATATTTTTTTCAATTGTCGCATCTAATAAAAAGATATTTTGAGGAACATGAGCTATATTTCTCTGCCATGATAGAATATTTTTATCATTAATTTCTTGTCCATCAACAATGATAGAACCTTTTGTGGGTTTTAGCAGCCCTAATATGATATCCATTAAAGTTGATTTGCCACTCCCAGTAGTTCCAGTAATACCAATCCTAGAGCCTTTTTTTATCTCTAAATTAACATCTTTCAAGACTTCATCTATCTCTCCTTGATATTTAAAAAAAATATTCTTTAACGTTATGGTTTTAATGAAATCTAAATTGATACCATTTCCAGAAGATCTTGTGAATGATTCTTGGCAAAGCATATTATTAACTTCTTGAAGCTGAGCTTGGCTTCCAATCACATAAGCCCAATTTCCATAAAATTGCTGCATCAAAGGCAGTAGTCTTTGAGCACCATAAGCGAGAGCGCCTAATACTGGCAGCATGTTGATTACACCGCCATTATTTTTAAATGAATAATATGCTGCCAAGGAGGCAATTAAAATCATGCCAACAGCTTCTAATATATATTTAGGGTATTGATTTATAAAAGCATTATTACTTGTAGCTTTTTTAAGTGACACAATAGATGAGGCATAATTATTTCTATAGATTGTTTGAATATTTTCAAGAAGGATTTCTCTTATTGCCCCCATGCCTTCTTGTAAATTTTTCATTACTTCATTTTGGCTTTCTGAAAGTTTAATACTGTTTGTTTTAAGTCTTTTTTTAGAGAGAGCAGCAATAACTGAATAACTTATACCAAAAGTAAAAAATGCAATCACACAAATCACTGGATCAATAATCAACAGTGTTATGATTAAAACACTAAATAAAATAAATGAGGATATTGCTGTAACCATAGAAGTTAAAACAACTATGGCCATATTCACCTTCATTGTAATATTACTTATAACTTCACTAGAATTGCGAGAAATATGAGTCTCATAGGGTTGATATAAAGTAGTATTAAATATTTTTATACTGATATCAGCACCAGTAAGGTTGGCAAGGATTATGCTATATCTCAACAATATTAATCTCGTAATGCCAGCAAGCATTGACACAAAAATAAAAGAAATAGTCATAAAGATAATTAACTCAGATGGTTCTTTAATACCAAGAGTGCTAGTTAAATAAGCAATGATTTTATAATCTAATATGCCTATTGGATTTGTAAGGGCAACTATAAATGGTATTATAGAACTTAAACTTAAAACTTCTGCAAAAGCACCAAACAAAGTTAAAACCATTAAGAGCCCATATTGTCTTCTGCGCTTTTTTTCAATATGTGCAAATATTTCTTTTACTAAACCTAGCAAGCCAAGGAAACTTTCATTATTTTTATTTGGTTTACTTTTCATAAAATCTCTTACTTTGCCATAACCACTCAGACCTACAGATATCCTCTAGATTTGAAGAGGTTTTCCAGTTTAAAACTTTATTAGCTTTTGTTGGGTCAGCAATACTTGAATCAATATCTCCATCTCTTCTATCTCTTATGGAAGTTTTAATTTTTCTTTTGAGTACCTTCTCATACATGTAAATGATTTCTCTTACGCTATTACCCTCTCCAGATCCTAAATTGAAAACATTAAACCCATTCATAGATTTTTTAATGAAATCTAGAGCTGCTAAGTGACCCTTAGCTAAATCTGTAATATGAATAAAATCACGCACTCCAGTCCCATCTTTTGTATCATAATTTTCTCCAAAAATTTGTAACTCTTTTATTTTACCAAGTGCGACATATGATATTGCAGGAATTAAATTTCCTGGCTTATTTTTTGGTGACTCTCCAATCATACCAGATGAATCAGATCCAGCAGGATTGAAATATCTCAGTGCAACTATGGACCATGAATCGTCTTTTTTTGATAAATCATGAAGAAAATTCTCTATATATAGCTTTGTGAATGCATAAGTACTTGAAGGTTTAACTGGATGAAATTCATCAATGGGGAGGTATTCTGGATCTCCATAGATACTTGCACTACTTGAAAATACAAGTTTTTTAACATTACATTTATGCATAGCCTCAATTAATGAAATGCTACCTGATATGTTATTTTTATAATATGCAATTGGATTAATATTTGACTCAGGAACTGATTTTAGACCAGCAAGATGCATTACATAGTCAATCTTATACTGATTAAAAGTTTTAATAAGTTTGGGTGTATCCAAGATATCACCATTAATATAAATGATCTCACGAGAAGTCATTTTTTTTAATTCATTTAGCACCGATTCATCTGAGTTCAAGCAATTATCATAAAGGACTATTTTAAAATTACTTTTGCTCATCTCGAAAGCAACATGACTGCCTATATAGCCTAAACCACCTGTTATTAAAATTGTGTTCATATAAATATATTTATAATATTTTTAAAAGTGGTACCCGAGGCCGGACTTGAACCGGCACGATATTTCTATCGAGGGATTTTAAGTCCCTTGTGTCTACCAATTCCACCACTCGGGCATATTAAAGGTACCAATTTTTTTTATATTATACTTTTTTATAGATAAATGTCTTTATAATATGGAGGCTGAAGCCGGAATCGAACCGGCGTAAACGGCTTTGCAGGCCGCTGCATAACCACTCTGCCATCCAGCCAAGTTAAGCAAGATGTATTGTATACATCTATAAAGGAAAGTAAAAAGATAAAT
>Ga0206130_10000991_pt1 | contig 43608 bp, 46 predicted proteins | sample Helgoland_Spring_9_FD_148637 | JGI IMG/M metagenome (GOLD analysis project Ga0206130, IMG submission 148637) | Pelagic subsurface seawater microbial communities from Kabeltonne, Helgoland, North Sea - Helgoland_Spring_Bloom_20160512_1 | ecosystem: Environmental > Aquatic > Marine > Epipelagic ...
GAGCGCTCCTTCACAAGCATAGAATTGAAAAAGTATTAGTCATCAATGATGCCTTTGAACTCAAAGGGCTCATCACCGTGACTGATATCGACAAAGCCGAACAATATCCTGATGCATGTAAAGATGATCAAGGTCGACTCATCGTCGGCGCCTCGGTCAGTGTTGGCGAAGGAACTGACGAGCGGGTAGCTGCCCTTGTTCACGCCAACGTTGACGTGCTAGTTGTTGATACAGCACACGGTCACTCTTTAAACGTATTAAATCGTGTGAAGTGGATAAAGAAAAACTTCCCTGATGTACAGGTTATAGGCGGAAACGTTGCCACTGGTGCAGGTGCAAAGGCTCTGGTGGATGCTGGAGCAGACGGCGTAAAGGTCGGTATAGGCCCAGGCTCAATTTGTACCACTCGTATTGTGACGGGTATCGGAGTTCCTCAGGTAACGGCTATCGCAGAAGCCGTAGCTGCTTTAAAAGGGACGGGGGTTCCGGTGATTGCTGATGGTGGTATTCGTTATTCTGGTGATATGGCAAAAGCTATAGTTGCCGGCGCTAGCGCAGTGATGATGGGCTCAATGTTGGCAGGTACAGAAGAAGCACCGGGTGAGATAGAGATGTTCCAAGGTCGATCTTATAAGAATTATCGTGGAATGGGCTCCTTAGGTGCTATGGCTCATAACCAAGGATCTAGTGATCGTTACTTCCAAGATGCCAGTGCTGTTGAGAAATTAGTGCCAGAGGGAATCGAAGGGCGAGTACCTTACAAAGGTCCTGTAGCGAATATTATCCACCAGATGATGGGTGGTCTTAGGTCAGCTATGGGATACACCGGTTGCACAACTATCGAACAGATGAGAACTGAACCTGAGTTTGTCAGGGTGACTTCCGCAGGAATGGGCGAGAGCCATGTTCATGATGTTCAAATTACTAAAGAGGCACCTAACTACCCAGCGGGTGGCCGATAATTAGGTCAGCGTTAGTGCGTAATTAATTAGGATTTATTGGAGGGCTGGGCTGGTGAGCTTAGCCCTTTTACTTTAAGGTCAACAAATGACAGATTTACATTCGCAAAAGATACTTATTCTTGATTTTGGTTCTCAATACACCCAATTAATTGCTCGTCGTATACGAGAAATTGGTGTCTTCTCTGAGATTAGGGCATGGGATATTACCGAGCAAGAAATTCGCGAATTCGACCCCCAAGGTATAATTCTTTCCGGAGGACCTGAGTCAGTTACGGGAGGTGAAAGCGCACCAAGAGCGCCAGACTGCGTGTTCACCATGGGATTGCCCATATTAGGAATATGCTACGGCATGCAGACTATGGCCGGTCAGCTAGGTGGCAAGGTTGACACATCAGATATACGCGAATTTGGCTATGCGCAAGTAAAGTTGGAGGGAGAATCCTCTCTGCTTCGTGAGATTGCAGATCATACAGACAATAACGGCGAGTCGCTGCTTGATGTGTGGATGAGCCATGGTGACAAAGTAGTTGCCATGCCCGAAGGCTTTAGCCTGATGGCTTCAACACCGTCCTGCCCGATTGCGGGTATGGTCAATGAAGATAAAAAATTCTATGGTATTCAGTTCCACCCTGAGGTCACTCACACACTCCAGGGGGAGGCTATTTTTAAGCGCTTTGCGCTAGAAATTTGCGGTTGTGAGCCGCTATGGACTGCCGCAGCGATCATTGAAGATCAAATAGCTCGTGTTAAAGCACAAGTGGGCGATAGTCACGTGTTGTTGGGCCTTTCTGGGGGTGTTGACTCCTCTGTGGTTGCGGCCTTACTACATAAGGCTATAGGTGATCAGTTGACCTGCGTGTTTGTTGATAACGGATTACTACGCAAAAATGAAGGCGAAATGGTCATGGAGATGTTCGCCAAAAATATGGGTGTTAAAGTCATTCGTGCCAATGCCCAAGAGAAGTTCTTGAATGGCTTAGTTGGCGTGAGCGATCCAGAAGCCAAACGTAAAGTGATTGGCAATACCTTTATTGAAATCTTCGATGAAGAGTCTCATAAAATTGATAATGTTAAATTCTTAGCCCAAGGCACTATTTATCCGGATGTTATTGAGTCTGCTGCGTCTAAAACCGGGAAGGCCCATGTCATCAAGTCTCATCATAATGTAGGTGGTCTGCCCGATGATATGGCGTTGGATTTGGTTGAGCCACTGCGCGAACTGTTTAAAGACGAAGTGCGTAAGATTGGCGTCGAGCTGGGCCTTCCCTACGATATGGTCTATCGTCACCCGTTCCCAGGCCCCGGTCTTGGTGTACGAATCCTTGGTGAAGTTAAAAAAGAGTATGCCGATATTCTTCGCGAGGCCGATGCTATCTTTATTGAAGAGTTACACAACTCTGGTTGGTACCATAAAACTAGCCAGGCCTTTGCTGTATTTCTACCTATTAAGTCAGTGGGTGTGGTGGGTGATGCGCGCCGCTATGAGTGGGTGATTGCCCTTCGTGCGGTAGAAACCATCGACTTTATGACAGCCCGTTGGGCGCATTTGCCTTATGAGCTGTTAGAGAAAGTATCCAATCGCATTATCAACGAGATTACCGAGGTTTCTCGGGTGACTTACGATGTATCCAGTAAGCCGCCAGCTACTATTGAGTGGGAGTGATGAAATCGTCTGAAAACCCTATAAAATAGGGATTATTTAGATACAAACTTAATACAAACTTTTGACAATACCCTTATTCTTATAGTATTTTTGTTCTGTAGATACAAACTTTAGTGCAAAGTTTGGTCACTTACTGCAAAACATAAAGGTATGGCAAGAAGAAGACGACAAAACAAGGGTGGTAATTTAAGTCATCAACACGACATTCTAGATGGGAAGGCACAGATATTCAGAGTGGCACAGAGTGGCGATGTGTTTCAGTTCAGGATGTGGATTCAAGGGGAGAAGACACACTATCGGAAGTCACTCAAGACTAGAGACTTAACAACTGCACTTGAGAGAGGTCGTGAGTTAGGTATGAAACTCATGACTAACATAAGACAGAATAAAAAAGTCTTTGGTATGTCATTGAGAGAAGCTGTTGACCTGTATCTTGAAGACAGGCAACAAGATGTGAAAGGTGGAGTCATAACTCAAGGAAGACTCACCACCATCATGTCTCAAATGAATCGTGTCCTTGAGATTCTTGGTGAGAAAACTAAAGTATCAGAATTAGAACCAATCACATTGTTTGACTACGAGAGAGACAGAAAAGTCCTCAAGAAGAATGTCAAACCAGTAACTATCAGAAACGAACAATCAACCATCAATCACATGGTTAAGTTTCTTCACAGAAAAGGCATATGTCACTTTGACTCATTTGAATTTAGACGAATGAGTATCAGACAAGACGATGTTGGCAAAAGAGATTCTTTCACACCTAACGAATACAGAAAACTAACTTACTTCATGAGGACTTACTCATCAAAAGCAAAAGCGTCTGATGAGGCAGAGAGATTAGAGAAGTTGTTGATTAGAGACTATGTTCTTATCTCAACTAACACTTGCATGAGAGTAGGAGAGTTGAGGCAGTTAACTTGGGGTGACATTGAAAGAATAGAGACTGCATATGATGCCGATGAAAAACAAATCAAACTTGCACACATCAATGTAAGACCTGAAACCTCTAAAGTTAGACGACACAGAAAAATTATCTGTAGGGGTGGTGAGTATTTTGAAAGACTCAAAGAAAGACAAGAGTTCACTGGTAAAGATGACCTAGTTTTCTCATCAGTAAATGGAACTGCAAAATTAAGTGGTCATAAATGGGCAAACCATTGGAATGCACTGATGGATGGAATCGGTATCAGTCGTAAGGAATGGAAAGAGGAAAGAAATCTTACTTGGTATTCATTGAGACACTTTGGAATCACAATGAGAATCTTGGCAGGGGTTAATGTTCTTGATGTATCTAAACTTGCTGGAACAAGTATCAGTCATATTGAGAACACTTATCTCAAGTATCAAGAAGAACAAATGAAGACCCAGGCAATGAAGACTTTCACATTCAATAGTGATGGGACTATTGAACATAAGGAGTAGATAATGACAAAGGGAGCCACAAAGAATCTTAAAGTTGCAATCTATGTGAGAGTAAGCACTCAACAACAGACAACAGATAATCAACTACTAGACTTGTATGAGATATGCGAAAGGAATGATTGGACAGTTGTAGAAGAATACAACGAGACCATATCAGGAACTAAATCTGCATCAGATAGAAAAGAACTCAAACGAATGTTGGATGATGCATCAAGAAAGAAGTTTGATAAGTTGGTTGTTTGGTCAGTAGATAGAGTTGGTCGTTCAATGAAACACTTGGTGTCAGTTCTATCACAACTCAAAGATTTAGAAGTGGACATCTATTCATACAAACAAGGCATAGACACTTCTACAACTATGGGTGCATCTTTCTTTCACATGGTCGGAATCTTTTCGGAACTAGAGCATAATCTTCGTGCAGAGAGACAGAAGATAGGAATCAAGAGGGCAATGCAACAGGGTGTTAAGTTTGGGAGGAAAGATGTTGTTGATGAAGATATTGAGTATCAAATCTATCAATTGAGGTCTAAAGGTAAATCTATTCGTGCAATTGCAAAGTCGGTTGGTATTTCAGTTGGAAGAACACATCAAGTGTGTTCATCAATGTCCCTCTAAAAAAGCGTCTAGACTGACTCTGAAACCCTATTAGATATTGAAGTGTAAAAAGTGTTTTAAGTGTTCATACAAGTAAGATTTGTTGAACACTAATCAAACTCTATTTCTCCATCGGCAATTGCCTTCTCACATTCATCCCAAGGAATATCACTATCCCACTTTTCTGAATCTAACTTCCAACCAAGTGATGCATACATTCCTTTAGTATCTCCTTCAGGTGGGTGCATAGTATCAAAATGAACAATCTTGTTGTCCTTTGTCACATATCCCCACCAATCAACCATGTCCCCAAATTGGGTTTCTGCAACTGTATAAACAATTCGTTTAGGGTCTAACTCTTCTTCAAGTTCTATAGTCCAAGTTCCATAAGAACCTTTTTCGTCACTATACAATCCAAGAAGGGGAGTCATCGTTCTTTCTGAATCTTCCCACTCTTCTTCAAATTCTTTTACATCAGAGTCAGTTTGAAAAAGCTCCTCACGACTGAAGACACATTTCAAATCAAACTTTGCATCAAGTTGTTCTTTGTTAATCTTTGTCCATTCATCTTTTTCTTCATCAGGATAATCTTGTAGATGTTCTTCTGTTGTTTCATAGACATCCAACCAACAGGTGTCTAAATTTTGATGCATTCCACAACGATATTGTGGTTGTCCTTCATGCCAGTAGAAAGTTTCATTTTTGAAACCTTTCTCTTTCATTCTATCCAATATACTATCGTAGTCTAAGTCCCAATGAGATTCATATTCCCATGCACGATTGTAGGTCATTGCATAACCTGCTTTAGTCAGTTCATGAAAAGAGATTTCTCCACCTCTTCCCCATAAATCTATTACATAATATCTCTTACTCATTTCATTCTCTCCACGACACCTCTCAAGTGAGATAGTGTCTTTTCCATTGTAGCAATTGATTCTAATATTTGGTCTTTAGAAGGTTCATCTGCATATATTTCGTTGTAGTAATCATCTAGTTTTAGTTCTGCAACTTTCCTGTCAGGGGCCCCTGAAGATTTACGATGTTTCTTCCCATCCTTGAACACTTGCATCATCCAATTCTTACTTCTGCCAGGTCTTAATATGAGTTTTTTGCACTTACCCATATCAATAGTTAAATCACCTTTAGCAGTCGTTTTTGACACAGCAGTGGTCTTACCATCAAATACGAAAGAACCACTGTTAGAACTCATTTCCAACTGTGCTACGACCTTTCTAATGTCAGGAAGGTAATGTTGAACATGATTCAGTAAGTCATCCTGTTTGAACTTGATTTTTTCTTTCTTGAGAATAGTGACACAGTGGTTCAAAACAGATTTTTCAACTCTCTTGTCACCATCAATTTTGAACTCAACTAAAGTGCATCTTGATTGGATTGGTTCTAGTAATCTCTCAACAAAGTTTGCAGTGAAAATAAAACGACAGTTGTTTGAAACTTTTTCTATCACTCCACGAAGTGCCTTTTGCATCTGATGACTCATATTGTCTGACTCATCAAGAAGAATGACCTTCTGTTGAGAGGTAAGTGAAACAGTAGTAGAGAAGTTCATAACTTCTTTTCTTACATTATCAATAGAGTTATCTAGAGATGCATTCAGTTCCAACACTTCAATGTTCATGTCATTACACAATGCACGAGCAAGAGTTGTTTTCCCTGTTCCAGCACCACCATGAAAAATCATGTTAGGAACAGTCTTCTTTTTCTTAATACCAGTAATAAGTTTCTTAACCTCACTGGTGAGAATCATTTCACTTACTTTGGTGGGTCTATATTTGTCTACAAACATACAAAATAGGATAGCAGAAAATGACACAGGGAGCCACAGAGAACTGCACTACAGTTGAAATACAAAAATACATATATACCTGTATGGAAAACATAATGACAGAAAGTGAAAAGCGTCTAGGAATAGTTCGTGCAATTCAAAAGAACAAAGTTCATAAGTTCGTAAAAGAACTTATTGAGTTGGAAAGAAGTAATCCTGATTCATATAACAATCAATGGTGCAAGAAACTAGATGACGAGATATGTGATTGGCATAAACCAATTACATTCAATGGTTTCTATGTTGGATATGCACAGACGAATAGAAGAAGAGCAATTATGAATAATCGTATGTTCTTCAATAATCTAAAGAGAAGAGTCAACAGATATGCCAAGACTCTAAATCTTCGTAGGTGGATTGTTATTGAAAACAAGAATGGGAAGTTGCATTCACATATGATTCTTGAAACCCCTGGGGGCATAGAAACATCAACATTTATGAAGATGTGTCTATTAAGTTGGAATCAATGTAAGTGGTCACAAGAAGCGTTTCTGAAAGACACCAGTCTATTAGTTGATTGGTTAAGAGATGACTCTAACTACACCATTCATTCAGGAATGTTCTCTCGTTCTTTTGGTGGTTATACAGTCAAAGAACATACTAGGCATACAGATAATATTGATACAACAAACTGTCTACTGCATCTAGCATAGGTCAAGAATCATCTAGTAGGTATCAGTTTGGGGTTTGAATGCGATTGAGTTCGTATTCTTTAATTATGTCTATAACAAACTGAATAATGATTAAGACAGACCACATAAAGAGATATGTAATTGAGTTAGAGAACATTGAAGAAAGACTCAATCAAGATTCATTTACTAAAGAAAGCACCATGTTTAATTACTGGGTTCAAAGAAGAGATGAGATTAAAGACATGGTTGATAAATATTTAAAAATGACACAGGGAGCTTCTGACAATGGCAAAGAAAACAGTCAAACAACAGTTAGTTGATATAGAAAAGGAGTTAGAGAAACTTCTTAAACAAATTAAATTACTTAATAAGCAAATCTAATGGAAAAAAAGAATTTAATGAGGAAATTATACGAACAAGTTAGGGCATATGATGATCTACTTGATATACCTGATACTGTTAAATATTCAGGTAATACATCTATTAAAAATTTATTAAAAGATGTTGAAGAATTTAATCGTCTACCCAATGACAAAAGTTCATTAAAAGAATGTAAACGATTATTTAATAATGCCATGAGAACTCTTGCAGAAATATTAGATGCACATGAGGCATTAAATTACGATTACAAATTACAGTTAAAGAAAAAACAATATGTCATTGATGGATTAAAGAAATTTATTGATGACAAAGAAGCTTTGGATGCAGAAATCCCTTCTGATGACGATGAAGAAGAGAGTTCTGATGAAAAAGAATTAAAGAAAGGATTGTCTAGACGAGAACTATCAATAATGAAGTCACTAAACAAGTAGTCACTATTATTTATATCTTTAGGAGTTAATAAAACGATGAAAAAATATACCGATAATCCATTAAATGTCAGATTGCACCAGTATCAAGAGAATAAATTAAATGAGATGTTGAATAATGAAAATTATTGCATCAAGAAAGGAATTTATTCCAAGTCAGATGCCGTCAGGTCTTCATTAAATAATATTATTAAAGACTACGAAATGACTACACTCGGAACTAGATAAAACAGTGTGTGTGAAGGGGGAGAGTTTCATCCTAATCACATATTTAGCAGAGAGTAAATCTATCTCAAAACCATTTTCTGATGTTCTAAAAAACTGACACAGGGAGACACAACTTTCTGTGTCAGACCCAACTATTCACTCCCAAAGAAATGTATAATCTCCTTGATACAAACTTTGTATGAAACACCTAGGATATAGGTATATTCATACAACAATGGATAGAAAATGAAATATCTCTTATACAAAGTTAATACAAACTTTTTTAAAACCGCTTTAAATAAAGGGTTTCAGAGTGATAAATCTATAGAGTGGGAATTAAAATGTGCTTGTGTCGGTGGTGACAGCAGCGTTCCCCTTGGTTTTGTATCGCTATCTGAAAATTTGTTTATGATAGCAGGCGCACTGATTATGTTGTTTTTATAATGTGTTTTAAGACTCGTTAGAGGTCACTAGACAGTTGCATAGCCGCCAACAGTCGAAATATTTAGAGCGTCTCCTATATCTTTTAAACGACTATCGTTCTGTTGAGCTGGAGTTTGCTAATGAAAAATGTCGTGACGAAGTGAATTAGGTTTGGTAGACTTTCATACATGAAAAATCTAAAACGCTTAGGTTACATCGTGATCTCGCTGATACTCTTTCAGTCGTTTTCTGCTGTGGCGAATTCGTTAGATTTTCATGCAATAGACACTCAGCACCTGCAACACGAGCATAAGCATTCAGAACACAAGCAAGAGCAGTCTGAGCTGTCTGCCAATGAAACCAGTGATAAAGTAAGTACAGAGCACCACAATCCTGCTGATTGCCACCATTGCGGCCACTGCCATGGCACACATGCACAATGGGTCAGTCAGAGTCATATCAACAGTCTGAAAACAGTGGTTTCAGTCCACAATTTCAACTATTTAGATGCGGTAATTGACGCACCTATTAACCGATTACTTCGCCCACCCAAAATTACGTCCTAGTACTTTTTTCGATAGTGCCGCGCTGATAATACTCGCGACGCTAAACATTGATAAATTATTAGGATATTCCAATGAAAATGTTTCCTATTTTCGAGCATGCACCTGTCATTGTGTGCAGTTGCATACTGGGCTTATTACTCAGTCCACCGACCGCACATGCGGTGCAAGCTGCGCAGCTTCGTCTAGCGCAAGCGAATAACCTCGCTGATATTGAGTGGTCAGCCGGGCTTCGCAGAATGCAAGGTATTGATGAAACCGCACTAGTTGCCGGAATAAGCGTTTCATTGTTTCAAAAAGAACGAAACCTTGGTGAATACGAAGCGCATAGGGCACGCCTTGACGCAATAGAGCTGCAAAAACAAAGCAACCTTCGCAGTCTATTACATTCAGTTAATCAAGCGTTAGGCGAACATACACGTGCATTGCTAGAGGTTGAAACTATTCAGCTCAACGTAATTCCCCCCTTAAAGGAAGCGTTAGATTTAGTAGAGAGCGCATATTTAGAGGGCCGTTTCAGCTACTTGGAATGGGTAACTACTCGACAAGAATTTCTGACAACCCGCCTGACATTAATAGAGGCTGCTTCTCAAGTTCATTTAAGCAAAACAGAAATTGAAACACTCACAGGTCTCGCGCTGAAGACTGAACACAATGATGACTCAATGCACTCAAGTCACCAAGACAATTTGCAGCAGTCATCTAACATTTCGATAAGAAGTCATGATTATGAATAAATTCACACTACAAAAAGTACTTATTTCCATCTTCACCCTTAGCCTTTATAGCTTCACCGCAATCGCAGGTGATAAACAAATTGATGCAAATTCCAACGATAGAGACAATCACGCAAGTGAAGTCGTAAGGATGAGCAATGAAATAGCAATTCAGAACGATATTTCCGCCACTCCCGTGCTCGCTAGTGAGATTGCGGTAAAAACTACACTTTATGGGCGAATTAGTGCAGACCCCGCCTCATTAAGTCATATAAGAGTACGGTTTGACGGTGTTATTAAGGATGTAAAAGTCAACATTGGAGACCCCGTTAATAAAGGCGATATTTTAGCGATTGTGGAGTCCAATGATAGTTTGACAAGTTATCCCATCACGTCACCTTTTGATGGCAATGTGATTGCGCGACATGCAAATAATGGTGAGCTATCAAACGGACAAGTACTCTTTTCGTTAGCTAATTATAAAAACGTATGGGCACAACTGACTGTATTTTCGCAGGTGCTTAGCAGCATCAAGGTTGGACAGTCAGTTGAACTAAGCCACGCAGGTTTCAATCAAACCTCCAAAATTGCCTACATTACGCCTTCTGCTGATGGCAATCCGCACTCTCTTGCCAATGTAAGTATCGACAATAGTACTGGATATTGGCCACTCGGTACGCTGGTCAAAGCACAGGTTACGACATCAACTAAGTCAGTCAATCATGCTGTTCCTCTATCTGCTGTGCAAGAGTATGAAGCCAAGCAAGTTGTGTTTGTGGTTGAGGGTGAAGAGTATAGGCCCAGAGCGGTCGAGCTTGGGGTCTCAGATGGTCGCTATATCGAGGTCATCAGTGGTCTTGAAACAGGCGAACGTGTCGTGGCTTCCAATAGTTACATGATTAAAGCAGATTTGGAAAAGTCGGAGGCAGGTCATGATCATTAACGCCTCACCCAATCAAATGTTTCCATGTCAATTGGCGTGCAGTTTTAAGGGAGGCTTAAGATGCTAGCTTCCATTATTCGCACCGCAATCGAAAAGCGCGGCATTTTTCTTATGCTTTGTTTTTTGATAATTGGCTTTGGCCTATTCAGCTATCAAAAGCTGCCTATTGATGCCGTACCCGATATCACTAATGTTCAGGTACAAATCAACACACAAGCAAAAGGCTATTCACCGCTTGAAACCGAACAGCGCATCACCTTTTTGGTAGAAAACGTCTTGGCAGGTTTACCAAACTTGGACTACACACGTTCACTATCGCGCTATGGCTTGTCACAAGTGACGGCCGTTTTTGAAGAAGGCACGGATCTCTTTTTTGCCAGAAATCTCATAAACGAACGGCTAGGCATTATCAAAAGCCAATTACCCGATGGTATTGAGCCTGAAATGGGGCCGATTGCCACAGGTTTGGGTGAAATTTACATGTACACGCTTAGCGCGAAGCCCGGCACAGTAACTGCCGATGGCAGAAAATTTGATGCGATGGCGCTTCGTGAGTTACACGATTGGGTGGTGAAACCTCAACTGGCCTTGGTGAAAGGGGTAACAGAGGTTAATGCTATTGGCGGTTTTACCAAACAATATCATGTAAAGCCTAACCCTCAACTCATGCTTAATTATGGCGTTAGTACTGACGATTTATTGCGGGCATTGGAGCGAAATAACGCTAATCAGGGCGCTGGGTACATTGAACGCAACGGCCAACAAATACTAGTACGTTCACAAGCGAGACTATCAAGCGTTGAGGACATCGGTAACGTGGTGGTAACGCTTACAAACCAATCTCCCGTTACGGTAAATGATATTGCAGAGGTCGCCATCGGTAAGGAGCTTAGAACGGGCGCTGCAACACTTGAAGGACAAGAGACTGTGCTTGGCACAGCGATGATGCTAATAGGCGAAAATAGCCGAGCTGTTGCGCTAGACGTGGCTGATAAAGTGGATGAAATCCAAGCAAGCTTGCCAGAGGGCGTGCTTATTCAAAGTGTTTATGATCGCACTGCGCTGGTAGATAAAGCCATCAACACAGTACGAAAAAACCTTATTGAAGGCGCATTGCTGGTTATTGTCGTCCTATTTTTACTATTGGGCAACATACGAGCTGCCATCATCACCGCTGCTGTCATCCCTCTTGCTATGCTTGCCACGATAACAGGTATGGTAAGAACGGGCGTAAGCGCGAACCTAATGAGCTTAGGCGCGTTAGACTTTGGACTGATTGTCGATGGTGCAGTTATTATTGTGGAGAACTGTATTAGGCGGTTAAGTGAATCGCAGCGGCGAACGGGTGCAATACTGCCTCTTAAAGAACGGCTGGAAGTTGTATTTGAGGCAACGAATGAAGTGATAGGCCCAAGTCTTTTTGGCGTGATGATAATCACGATTGTGTACATTCCTATCTTTAGCTTAACAGGTGTCGAAGGGAAGATGTTTCACCCAATGGCGGCTACCGTAATATTGGCATTGTTAGCGGCAATGGTATTTTCAATCACCATCGTGCCCGCAGCCGTTGCTATGTTCATGTCAGGCAAGGTTAGTGAAAAAGAGAGTCCAATAATAACAGGGGCTAAATCAGTTTACCGCCCTGTATTGGAGTGGGCATTAAAATTACGATGGTTAGTCGTAGGTGCTGCGACATTGCTTGTTATCATCAGTGTTTGGTTTGGGATGCGTCTAGGCTCTGAATTCGTGCCGCAACTTGATGAGGGTGACATCGCCCTTCATGCAATGAGAGTGCCCGGCACGGGAATTGAGCAGGCTGTCGATATGCAAAAACGGCTTGAACAGGTCATTATGCAATACCCACAGGTAAGCACCGTGTTTGCTAAAACGGGTACTGCTGAGGTGGCTACTGATGCTATGCCACCCAATGTCACCGACACTTTTGTCATGTTAAAACCAATTGATCAATGGCCAAACCCTGCATTATCGAAAGCGAAGTTTGTCGAGCAATTAGAACGGGATCTTCAAAATGTGCCCGGCAATAACTATGAGTTTACGCAACCCATACAGATGCGCTTTAACGAATTGATTAGTGGCGTTAGAGCAGATTTAGGGATCAAAATTTATGGTGATGATCTGGATAAGCTGCGGGATTCAGCTGGTGATGTCTTAGCCGTATTACAAGGTATTCCGGGCGCTGCTGACGCACGAGTAGAACAAGTAGATGAGATCCCCATCTTCAAGGTGAACCCGAAACCTTATGCGCTGGCGCGTTACAACTTAGACGTAACTGACTTGCAAACATGGTTAAGTGCATCCGTTGGCGGCAAAGTAGCAGGCTTAGTATTTGAAGGTGACAGACGTTTTGAGATTGTTGTTCGTTATTCTGAAGATATTCGCAATAACTTAGAAGCACTGGGAAATATACCCATCATGACCAATGATGGTGAGTATGTGCCAATCGCCGAGGTGGCTGAGCTTGAATATACCAATATACCCAGTCAAATAAGTCGAGAAAACGCAAAGCGCCGTATCGTAGTCACAGCAAATGTGAGAGATCGTGATTTAGGCTCTTTTGTGAATGATGCTAAAGAGCAGATCGCAGCCAATGTGGTACTGCCAAGTGGCTACTGGATAAGTTATGGCGGTACGTTTGAGCAATTGGAAAGCGCAAGTCAGCGACTGAGTTTGGTTGTGCCCGCAACGCTTTTTCTGATCCTTACATTACTTGTGATTGCATTCGGCTCAGTCAAAGACGCCTTGATAATTTTTACAGGCGTCCCTTTGGCATTAACTGGCGGCATCTTTGCGCTTTGGATCAGAGATATGCCTCTTTCAATATCCGCAGGGATTGGTTTTATCGCGCTCTCTGGTATAGCTGTATTGAATGGTCTGGTGATGCTGTCTTTTATCAGGCAGAGGATGGAAGAAACTGGCGAGTTAGTAAACTCGATTATTGATGGTGCAATGACACGTTTGCGGCCAGTGCTGATGACCGCGTTAGTGGCGAGTCTTGGTTTCGTGCCCATGGCGCTTAACGTAGGTACTGGCGCAGAGGTGCAGCGACCTCTGGCAACGGTGGTCATTGGTGGGATCATATCCTCTACCTTATTAACTCTGGTTGTACTACCTGTACTCTACAGACTCGTTCACAGCAAAACTGCGATCTAATGTTAAGGGCTTTCTGATTAATGACGAAAGCCCTTATTTCGAATTAACCAGAACGAAGATGAGTTTGTAGATGCTCGTTTACTAACAGAAGATGAGTTAGAGAAATTAAGAGAACTGTATATTGCTAAGTATTTAGGCATTGCAGTTAAGACACCACAATGTGAAGAAAGAAAGAAAGCAAAGAACTATTACAAAATGGCTACATACAGATTGTTTGATAAAGCAAAAGCAAACATAAAAAAAATAGAAGATGAAGGTATGTTTGGAGTAGGGCATTAGAGTTACAATGTTTGTAACTTACAAGTCGCTAAGTTACTGATAAAACAGAGGAATTGGTTTAATGGGCAGAACAAAAACAGAAGGGAAGAGTTACACGAAAGTTACACGGTTTTATTTTCGTGCTTGTAGCCCTTTGTCTATAAGGCTCTGTAAATCTGCGACTATTGAGTGGGAGTGAAATAATGAAAAGATTTCATACAGATAAAATAGGAACTGTTGGTATTTGGATTGCTGCTTTAAGTTGTCCCGCATGTTTTCCTGCATTCATTTCACTTGCTTCTGTTATGGGGTTGGGATTTCTGTCTGTTTTTGAGAGTATTGCAATTAACTACCTGCTACCTTTTTTTACTTTAGTAGTCTTGGTTTCAAATTTATATTCGTGGTTTAATCATAAAAACCATCTGCGTGGTTTTTTAAATACTACAAGTCCGTTTGTGATTTTTTTAGTTCTCTATGTCTTTTGGGAATTTGCATTTAGTAGGACGATTTTTTATGTGGCACTTTTGTTGATGTCTTTTGTGGCAATAATTGATGTGATAAAACCCATATCTAAAAGGTGTTGATAAATGGAATTAAACTCAACTATAACTTGCCCTAATTGTGGATATAAAAAAACTGAAACAATGCCGACTAATAGTTGTCAATTTTTTTATGAATGTGCAAATTGTAAAGCACTTTTAAAACCTAATAAGGGTGATTGCTGTATTTTTTGTTCTTTTGGAGATGTTGTTTGTCCACCTATTCAAGAGGGAGATGCTTGTTGCTGAAACAATCGGTTCGCAATTGATAAGGTAGGATTGAGTCTCCTTTTTCACTTTAATCTTCATTGAATCAACCAAGAAAAACCAGTTAGACCAGGGCAGTATTTTATCTTCTGACACAGTGAGTCAGTGAACAAAACATGTATAATTTTCTGATACAAACTTTGTATGAAACACCTAGGTTATAGGTATAGTCATACAACAATGGGTAAAAAATGAAACCTCTCTTATACAAAGTTAATACAAACTTTTTTAAAACCCCTTTAAATAAAGGGTTTCAGAGAGTATTACTCATTGAGTGGGAGTAACCGTCACTAAAAAAAGTTTGTTAAATCAATGACTTAGATTATTTATGTTCTTACAAAGTCATTACAAAGTATGTGACAATGCCCTGTTATTAGTACAATAATAAGGGTATGCAGTCACTATCTATTACAAACTATTTGCAGTCACTCAGGAACATAGGTCGTTATGTCTAAAAGAGTGAGAGTCGCAAAGGGCAATGTCCATCATTCTATTCATGAGATTCTAGATGGTCAGGCATTCGTTTTCAGGGTCAGACAAAGTGGTGATGTTTACCAGTTCAGAATGTGGATTACTGGCGAGGGTAAGGACTATAGGGTCTCATTAAAAACTAGAGATTTGGAAACAGCACTTATCAAAGGAAGAAAGTTGGGGGTGAAACTCCTGTCTGATATGTCTGAAGGAAGAAAGGTATTTGGTGTCAGCTGGAGTGAACTGATAGATCAGTATGTTGAGTACAGGCGAATAGATACAACTATCATTAGTAACAACATCCCTAGAATTACCATTGGTCGTTTAAGTACTATCAAAACCTATCGTGATAGATTCCTTGATGTCATAGGACATCAAACCAGAGTCTCTGAATTAGATATGAGTTCTCTCTTTGATTACCTTCAAAGACGACAATCTATACGTTCTTGTGTCCCGGTAACAGTTAGAAACGAACAATCATCTATTAACCATATGGTGAAATGGGCATTTCATAAGAATCTTTGTCACTTCGAAAAATTCAACTTTGAACCTACCAAGTTTACATTCTCAGCTTTAGTTAATTGATTATTGAGAGTTGTCAGATTAGAAGAAACAAATTCTCCGTAAGAGATTCTAAGTGCATTTCTTTGGGCATCAATGACAGCATTGGTCTTGTTATCTCCAACGCCTGTCACAGTCAAGCTTACATCATCAGCATTTGTGGGAGGCGCTAGCAGCAAGCCTAATAATAAAAAATAAAGCAGTGATTTTGTTTTAAGCATTATAACGCCTTTTGGTTAATTATTTTTGAAGAACACGCTTTTTTCACTTTAGGCGTTATCTCAATAGGTAACCTCTTTACTGACTATAGCAAATACCTCGCCCGACTACACTCAACTACTAATTCCTGTAATCATAGCATCTAGCCCACTGCGAGCAGAGGGTTGCTTGATAGATCAGACTTGCTGTGCTGTTTCAAGGTCGACAATTTCGCTATGAAGACTTCTTGAGCGAGCCTCGCGCAATATCTGTTTGGTCCTCAGTAGCAGCTCTTTTTGAAAAAATTTGAAGTAGTCTGAATTGCCAAAAGTCTGGCAGTACATTTGGAAAGTCGGAGTTACATCGAGATTGCCACTAGATCGAGGTTGCCCCGATACTTCAAAAGTCCTTCTGTTCGGTATAGACTCTAAGCCTACTGTTTAGTTAAAGTTGAATTTGCTATGAATCAACTGATCACAATGAACAAACTATTATTACCCGTATTGTTAACTGGTTTAGTCTCTTGTGGTGGGGGCGGAGGTAGTGCCACTGTCCCTGAACCTCCAGTATCACAATCACTCAACCTGTTTAAGACATTGGTCATCGATGGATACGTAGAGGGTGCAAATGTCTTCGTTGATTTCAATTTTAACTTGATTCAAGATGAGGGAGAACCTTCAGGCACCTTCAATAACACCACCTATGAATACGAATTCGACTCAACTGGATTCGGTGCTATCACCAACTTCACTGAGACGTGTGGACTGAACCGTCCTAGAGTGGCACAGGTACCAGTGGGTGCCATAGATTCAACACGAGGAGTCGTTAATACTGCCTATACCATGATGTATTTCCCTCATGATGGTGGTACATCCAAAGCAAACGTCACTCCATTCACCACGATGTTAACGAATTCTATCAACGATAAACTAACCAATGGTATTAGTGTTGCCGATGGTTGTGGCACAGATGCAAACCAACTCGCACAAGACATTCAGTCAGAACTCAACACGGTACTCTCCAACCTAGAACGAAACTTCGAGATCGGTAGAAGCTGGTTCTATGAGGATTTTATTGCGTCAGAGGATACTGCACAGCAATCGATTGGTGAAAAAATCGTTGATTTTCTAGGCACACTTCACGCCATTGAGGGTTTACTCAAAGAGACTTATAACATGGGATTCAGGGGCGTGCTTAACGACGAGATAGTAGCCCTGATCCTGAACAACACAGAGTTCGACAGTGTCACCTTTGAGATACAAAACGAGACCGTATCGACTCAAGAAGGTGAACACTTCCGATACAATAGACGGCATAACTTTTATGATCTTCGAGTTAACTCCCAAGGACAACTACTCGACTCACAAGACACACCCATTGAGATTACTCTACAAAATCTAGAAAATAATTCAACAGTACTCATATCAGAGAACTATGAAGAATGTAAAACTATTATTTCTGGACAAGATGGATGCGATGAAAATAAGGTTCTGATCGTCGCAGACCATTTGATTCATATTTCTATCGAAGAGAGAAAAGAAGTTGATGGATACAACTGGAACAAAACCTTTATTAGATTTCTACCTGCTGACAACCAAGGACCAACGTTAGAGTATTCGGTTGATGAGATTGGAAGGCATGTCAAAAATATTGAAAGCACTGGCAGCTCCTATGAGGGATTTGAGCTGCAAATGTTGGACAACGCTAATCCCCATTTTGATTTTGATCTGCCGTTGATCATGTCAACACGATATCCTGCTGATCTGCAGCAGATATATGCAGACCTAACTGCCATCGATATGACTATGGCAGGGGTCCATGGTAACCTTTACCTACTCTATGATAATGATATTATATACATAGAGAGTGGCAGTGCTTCTAAGGGCCATCAGTGGGTATATCGAATTAGGCGTTACTTTAACCCTAATTGGGATCAGGAGGAGTGTGAGCAGCGAGATTTCTCTGACTATTCAGTGATACTGCAGACCTTTACAGGGGTTGAAGCATTTAATGTCTGTTCAGAGGGCATCTAGGAGATCACAAGAGAACACACTACACTCGGCACTGCCTAGGTTCAGGATTGTGGGGGATTCCTAATCACCTTTTTAGTTGAGAGTAAATCGTCCTAAATCCAATTTTATTACATCAAAAGCAGCTCTAAGTCTTCGTCACCACATTGGTATTTTCTACTTGGATCGATTGAAGGACTATTCACCATATAAGAAATTGCTTCGTCATAGAGATCACTGCTACTTAGTTTTTTAAATAACATTTTTGTAGAAGCGCAAACATCTCCGGCATCTACAAGTATTTTATATACTGGGAAAGTAGCCGCTTCATTACGTAACATTCTTACGAATCTGCCCTTTTTGTAAAACATTGGCTCGTAAGATCCGAATGACTCGCTTAGAGAATCATCAAGGGCAGCATTGATCTCATCTTTAGTAACTTGAAGCGTAGTTAAATATATGTCGTATAAATCCACCTCAGATATAGATTTATTGTTAATCTGATTCCAAAACTCTGTTCCGGAGGCTGCACCTTCTAAGGATGCTACATACAATGCCATTTTTAACTTAGTCGACAGTTTAGCCTCACTTGAGTCGGAGCAGGCATCTAGAACATATGCTATCCTATCGGCCGCACCAGCGTAAATTAGCTTTCGCTGATAACTGGTTACCTTTTGACGATTTTTTGGCAATGACTCTAAGGCTAACCCATACTGGAGTAAGTTGTTAACAAGAAAATCTTGGTAGCCCCCCCCATTACAAGCACGATCCCCATAATGTCTAAACCTTTGAATTGCAGCATATGCAAAACTATATTCTATAGGTATCAAAGAGGATTCAATCGCGAATTTCCGAAGCTCTAAAGTTGCTAAAAATGCATCCGATCCGTCCATTCTTGTCCCAATAAACTGGTCTAATCGATCAATGTATGCCTGGTTCGCAGGATCAGATTCACCTTCCTTAAGCTGTGTTGCACCACGAAATTTGAAGAATGGGGTTTTCATTGATTGAACGGTTGCTTTTGCGCCCGCTTCATTGTCGAGGCTAATCAGCGTTGGTATTAAGTATGAGGAAAATGCGTCTTGCTGCCACTGGTCAATCTGAAATTTGCTTTTGTCCGCACAACTTCTATATGTACCCATAGCAAGATCTATAAAAGACGGATCAGACTTCTGTCCTGAAAAAATGGTTATTGAGTTTTGAAGTTGATCATGAGCATTCATTAATTCATTAAAATTTTCTGACGATTCACATCCGTCAGCACCCTCTTTAAGAGAGACGAATGCTAAACACTCGAAGCTTGGGGAAGCTTGACAAACAGTATTATAGTAAGTGGAAAGATCTTCAATGTAAGCTACTCTGATATTTTCAACATTAAAATTGCCGATACTTTGACCACTTAAAATTTGTATTGCCTCATCACTTGCAGGAAATTTAGAGAGAATTCCTTCAATACTTGAAAATACCGTTTTATATGATTCAATTCTCTGCTTAGTTGGAGCAGACCCATTGATTGATGAGGAAGCTTTTAGCGCTTCAGAAAGAAGTTCTTTAGATGATTCTTCCGCATAAGCACTATTAATTAAGCATGAAGTCATTAAAGCGATAAAAAAATGCACTATTGAGTTAGTTTTTTTCATAGAATTCACACAAGTTGTTTATTTTTAATAAGTTAAGCATGATGTGTATGTAAAGTAAATCTAAGCGGGGATTTTAATAGAAATGCAAAGAAAAAAAGATAAATTCATACATTCGAGACTAAACTGTTTTCTCGCATCTACTTTACTTTTTCTGATTATTTCTGGAACGGTCTCAGCGGATTGGATAGAAGAAAAGTCCTCAAAAAATTTAGTATATAAACTACCCTATGATTGTGACAGTGCGGTTCCCATAGTTAGGAGGGATTCACGGATTCGACTTAATCAGACATCTTATAGTATTGAGCAAATTTCAGATCGAACGGAAGTATTACGTGAACAACGAAACTTAAAGTGTAAGGGTACAGCTTTACTAAGTAACTCTTCTGTGGTGAGTATTAAATATGGTTCTTACAAAGATAGCGAGGGTGACTGGATAATTGAATATCGATTGGATAGTAATATGTCTCACAAGTAACGGATTTGTGTACATGACTTAGGGTTCTCCACCTTTTTGCTAGGCACATTAATTGGATGAGTAGTTTTCTGGAGGATGTATAGAAGCAGGACCTAGATCAGGGAGTCGCTATTTACTGCATTACTTATCTTAGATGCTCCTCGAATAAGGATTCTAGTCGCCCTAAGAAATCTATCAGTTCGATGTTATAATTTAGATACAAAGTTTGTAAGAAACAAAGGGATCCGGTGGTGTTTTTCAGGTACAAAGTAGGGTCAAAGGAATGCATCTCTTACAAAGGTCTTACAAAGTATTCTAGAAACCCAGTAAATACGGGGGTTTTACAGGACGCAATCACTGAGTGGGAGTAATAACACGCCCTACAACCCTCATTCCTACGCTGTTTCCTATGTTGTAAAGATGTTGTAAAGACGCATTCCTTCGTCTTTGTTGAAAACATTGTTGTAAAGTTCTGCTACTATTACTCTTCATAAATCGCAGAACATAATTATCTTATAATAAGGTAACATCTACATTTTAAAATATACACAAAAGCTTGATGCTAAATTTAATGAAATCTAAAAAGCTTTATCTGATATTTTTTGGTCTGATAATTTTTTTATTCGCATCTCTATTCTTAAGAGACCAAAGTAAAAATCATTATAATTTTGAAGCAGTTTCTAATGCTGATTCAATTTTCTGGCTATCACAAGGCGGCAGAAACAATAGATATATTACATGTAGCGTTTATTATAATTTTGATAAACCATTAGACCAAGCGCTGATATTAGAGCGTATAAAAGACTTAATAAATTCCTATAAAATGTTTAATCGCAATATTATTGAAATTAATAAGCTCCCGTATTGGCAAAAGACTAAGCCAGATTGGAATAAAAACTTTTATAAACTAAGGCCAGAAGAAAGCATCGAACAATATAGGGCTTTGGCGGATTTTGAGTTATCACAACCATCAACGGAAGGTGAGGGCGCCCCTTTGTTTCGGGTCTACTTAACGCATGATCAAAAACAACTGGTTTTTATTTGGCATCATGTAATTTCAGATTTTGAAGGGATGCTTAACAAACATGCTCTTCATTTATTTGAAACTATCGAAGAGAGAACTAAATTTGGATATCAGTTAAAAGATTTTCAAATTCCAAAATCCGAGCAGGAAAACAATTTTGCTTTTAATAAAGTTTTTCATAGATCTGTTGGGTCTCAAAAATCCGACTTTAATGTTAATGAGATAACGCTTCCAGTTAAAGATATCGATCTTTATGAAATTGGATTAAATAATGATTTGAGTATGAGTGACGTATTCTCCTTTATAACAGCTCGAGCTATTGGTAATTACTACGAATCTTTAAGTGAATTAGAAAAACCAACTTTACCAATCATAAGCCCATTAAGCTTAAGGAAGAATTCGTTAGCACTTGATGAGGGAAATAATAGAGCTATAAAAAAATTTCCGATTGTATTTCCAATGGAGCCAATCGCAAAAACGTATGAGCGTTTTAGTCTGGTTTCAACTTCTTCAGGTTCATATGATCAAGCAGGACAAGCAATGAAGTTTCTAAGAAGAACTTCAATTTTTGAGATGCCTATTCGAAGGATATCCGCAGCTGATTTCATATCTAATTATTTTCCATTAGCAGATATGGAATTGGAAATCGGAGATTCCAGTCTAATAGATCACAACTTTAGGGTTCCACTTATGCCTTTTGAGCGAACAAAATTTGCTTGGTCTAACTATGATGGAAAAGTTGTTTTGTTTCTTCATACTGATCCAATATTGATTCAGTCTGATGTTATGACAGTGTCGGCAAATAAAGCGATAGAAGAAGTCTTATCTTTTCTTAAAAATTAGTTAAAAGTAGTTATAAAGTTTACAACACCAAAAATGTTAAACTGTTGAAAACAAAGGAGTTACACAGATTGAGCAGAGCAAAACGAAACACAAAATGTTGTAAAGATGTTGTAAACAAGAATTTTCTGCTCGCAAACCCTTATGTAGCAAGGCTCTTAAATCGTGTAACTATTGAGTGGGAGTAGTAGTCAGCACTGAAACCCTCATTATTAGTCTTTAACATTTGAGCTAGTCCGTTATCCAAATATAATTTCATGAAACATTCTGCCGGGCATTAAGGTGAATGCACCAGCAACTAGAAGCGCTCCAATATACGTTCCTATCATAGAATTCTTATGTGCATTTTTATGCTTTTCCAATTTGGTTTTTTTGAATTTTCGGATGCTATAAATTGAATAAATTAAGGAGCCAATCGTCCAAGGAATCAAGAGGTGTATCCAAGAATATGCCCTGGGATTAAACATAGCATCCGTCACTGGGGTCGTTATGAATATCGCTGTAAAAGAAACGATCAACAAAAAAGAAACCCAAACACGTCCAATGAATCTATGCTGCTTAGTTCCCTTTTTTTTGAGGAAAATATATAAACCAACTGGGACTGCTGCTAATGCAAAAAAAGCATGTACGTATATTATTGTCATGGTTACAAGCCTATTTGAACTTTTTTATATGTATCAATGACAAAGGATGCAGCTTCAAATTTAGGAATACCGAAAGCCTTAGCATTATTAGAGAATCCATATTGTTCTTTAGGTATGCCAAAAAAGTTAGTATCAAGCTTCTCATTTTCATTTTCGTCAATATATACCCCAATTGCATAGGTACCAGGAGGGATTTCAAAAGAACCGTTATAAGTACCTTTGCCGATTTTTTCTACAACACCTGCCTCTATTCCAGGTTGTGCACCAGGTTTGTCGCCTCGATCCGATTCGAAAACTTCCTTAGAACTATAGATTGCTAAATGAAGCACGCCTCCTTCTGTGACGCCTTGGATTTCAACGTCCAAGGTGGCTGCACTTAAATGGAAAGAACACAAAATAAATGAAAGGGAACAAAAATATTTCATCATCATATTTACAAATCCTGCTATTATGTTTACAAAGATAACATTATACAAACTTATGTATACTAAGTAAACATTAATTCGATATGAGCTATCACAAAGAAAATCTGAAAGAGAAACTTGCTGAAATTGCATGGGACATCTGCAAAACAGAGTCTTGGCAGAAAGTTAATATGCGACTGGTAGCAGAGAAAGCTGGGGTTTCTACAACTGCGTTTTACAGGCATTTTAAAAACAAAACTGATCTTAAAGCAGAATTGATGCGAAGGGGTTTTCAAATTCTTTATGAAGGTATGGAGGATGTAACTAATAATTTTTCAAGTTACGGAGCTCATTACATAAGATTTGGATTGGATTACCCGCATATTTACGATTTGATGTTTGGGAATACTGATTTAGATATGTCTCTTTATCCTGATTTAGAAGCTCTGTCCGATGCATCCTTTAGTGGGATTTTTGAAGGACTGAAATCTCTTATGTCTGATGAGTCAGAGAACGATGTCATAATAAAAGCATACAATGTTTGGGCGTCTGTTCATGGGATAGTTGGAATTTTGAGACGCTCGAAATGGCAGGGAAAACAAACTGAAACTCTCGAATGGATTGAGAATAACTTAGAAGAGTATTTAGAAAAGACAACTTTTGGTTGAAGGCGACTATTAACTCATTAGAGAGCTACCCAGTGTGTATTGAGGGAAGTGGTAAAACATTGATATGACAGAAAAAAATGATAACAACAAGGTGGGTAGATTTACCCTAGTTACTACACGCTAGTAAAAACTACCTCGGAAATCCTTATAAAAACTGGGGTTTGAGTCATGTCGACTATTGAGTGGGTAGGGCATTAGCAGTTGCAACGTTTACAACAGCAGAAATGCTAAACTACTGATACTACAAGGATATTAAGATAGTGGGGCACACAGAAATAAAACCAAAAACTTGTAAACTACTTGTAAACTCTATTTTGGTACTCGCAAACCATTGTTCTTATGAGGGTTATTTTACGACTACTATTGAGTGGGAGTAACTATCGCTTATTAAAAGCCTTTCATTTGCGCTTGAGTATGCGCATTAATTCTTGAATCTTTGTATCGACATCATTTTGGGATTGTAGTGAAACAGTCACACACTCTTGGATATGTTTTTCGAGAATTTTATTCTCTACGGTTGTTATGGCTGACTTTGCGGCCCTCAGCTGATCAAGTATATCGATACAATACTGCCCCTCATCCACCATCCTAGCGACGCCTTTAATTTGACCACTGATGCGATTCAAATTAGGTATAAGGGGCTTATGACACGATGATTTCATGGTAGATTCTCGATTTAGATGATTAGTGGGACGACGTAGGTAAAAAAGCTAGCGAAAGCGAAAATACCCGTTGATATAAAATAAAGTCTTTGGGATCGGCGACGCGTTTCCATGCAAACTCTACCTAGTTCAGAGTCTAACGGGCAGGGCAGTTTAGCCGTGCGGTAGTTGATGATTCCGGCAACTACGATCATAAGTAATGCAAAGCTGCTGATGGGTACCTTGTATAGTGACAGAGACACCAAAAAGGGGAAGGTGCTGACAAGACTGGCAAAGCTTGCGCCAGCCCCTAAGCTTACAAATAATGCAGGTAAAGCGCAGCATATCAACGTCGAGGTGGAGGCGAATAAGGAGAAAAAGTTAGTTTTCTGTACCTGTAGATGATTATCTTGCATCTTATTTTCCGACAATCTGAATATCAGTAGTATTGAGGCCATTATTAAGAATCTTTTTTCTAATATCTGCACTATCAATATCATCAGCCCCAGAAAAAGCTAATAAGACTTTACCGGAAGCTAGATCGACATCTATTTTGCTAACACGCTGGTCTTTACTAAATGTTTTCTCAATACCTCGAGCGCAGAAGTCACACACCATTCCTTGAACACTTACAACGGCAATAGTGTTATTGTCTATACCGATCATAAAAGTGTCAAATCGTTGTGCATCAACATCGAGATTTTTGCCATCGACCATTTCATTGTGAATATGACCTTCATGTGAATGCATGCTGTCCATATCATGGTGCTGAGCATAAATAGCTGTAGACAATGTCAGTAGGCCTAATAAAAACGAATTTTTCATAATATTCTCATCTCTTATTTAATGTTTAGAATCGGTACATTAGATGTACGTCCCAATCAGTTTTTTTGTGATAGCTCATTTCAATCAACGCCCCGCCTTTGAATAGCCTCAGCAAAGGGTAGGTGATTTGTTTGTTGTCTAAATCATTTTTCTTTGTTTCAAGCATTAGCCATGTATGAAGATCGCCATAGTCGCCAAGATAAGGGGCAACACCAACCTTGGCTGACTGCTCGAACATGTCGTAGCCGGCGCCCGAAGACTGCTTAACTGAAAAACTAGTAAAAAAGCGTCTTGTCTCCCAATCACCAGCAAGCGAATAAAAATGATTATTACTATTATTTAGACCAACGCCTGTCTTAAAGTAGAGATTGCGCTGTGATTTTTCAGTGTTTTTACGGTTTATCAGGTAGGTAAATCTTGCTGAGGGAAAGTATTCGTTACTGACTTTGTCTTTCTGATAATCCAGTCCCAAAGAGTAGTTAATATTTGGTGTGTAGTGCCAGTAGATATTGTCCGCCAAAGAGCTAGAGTTAATCATTAGCGTATGCCCACCAACATAAGAGATGGGTCTCGCAAAGGAGGCTGCAGACCATAGGACGAAAAATATAATAATTAGGGCTCTCATACCCCCACAGGGTATATGAATAAATTCTTTTGTCAAACTCTTTGGACTAGTCTTTGCAATTATTGTGATTTTAACTGGGCGAGGTGCTGGGGAGTTGTATATTTATTTTGCTGTTATGGAGATTGCTATCAATGCACCAATAGTTTGGTATGCTTCGATTTGTAATAAGTAATTTGTAATTGCGTAATTTGAAACCTTGTAAATATTTGATGTTTAAAAATTTATAAGTAGTTACAAACTTTTTTTTATGCTTTAACACAGCTTACTTAATGTAGTCTCATACACTAACAAAAATTAAAAGTTGGCAGACGAAGCCAGCAGCTGAGGACATTTATGATTGCTTGGTACATAGAGTACGAATACTGGGTGGCTGCTGTGCAGCTTGTACTGGCTATGCTTGGTATGGGTGCTGGTCTCCAAATTGCTGATTTTAAGAAAGTCGCAATGCAGCCCAAGGCAGCCAGTATTGGTCTATTGTTGCAACTCATTGTGGTACCAATGATTGCTCTTGGGTTTGTCGTACTAACTAACCTACCCCCAGGCATGGTGATTGGTATAGCTATTGTGGCCTCTATTCCTGGCGGCACAGTGTCCAATATATTTACCTTTATGGCACGCGGCAATGTGCCTCTCTCTATCAGTATCACCGCTCTGACCTCGGTGGCCTGTCTGGTGACCACACCCATGATTTTAGACTTTTTAATCTCTGACTATATGACTGATAGCTTTGTGATGCCGGCAAAAAAAGTTGCTGTTGAGATAGGCCTCTGTCTGCTTTTACCGCTTGGATTAGGTATGTTTTTTTTAAAACGCTTACCCAATTACGCGGAACGCTTTTCTAACCTTTGCGTTAAGGGTTCTTTGGTTGGCATTGGGGTCATAGTCATCGGCTCTCTAGGCGCTGGTAGACTCAATTTTGCTAATACATCGGGCGATGATATTGCCGTTCTTTGTGCATTTATTCTTAGCCTCAGCCTAGTTGGTATATGGTTGATTAAGGGCTTTGGTCTAGCTAACGAGGATAATAGAGCCATAGAGATGGAGGTTGTAGTCAGAAATATCAACCTAGGTTTCTTGCTTAAAGTGTCACTCTTTCCAGCAGTCGCTGGGGAGGGCAATCCTGTTGCGGATATGGCGCTATTTACCATTCTTCTGTACGGTGCATGGCAGTTAGCTATGGGAATATTTTTAATTTTTTGGCGACGCAGAGAGCCTTTGTAGAATGAAAAGTGCAAAGAAATATTTAAGTCCTCTGTACCCATTTCTATTTGGATGGGCTCTGATTCTCTATAGTTCTTCATTTTCAGACTTAGGCCTTATCAATGGCCTCGGGCAGTTGTTGCTGTTTACGCTGGTGGTCTGCATACCCATTTGGCGAACTGAGCGTATGAGCTACGTTGATATTGGTTGGCCCTGGGGTCTAGTTTTATTAGGTTTGGTCAGTTACTGGCTCAGCGATGGCTATTGGCTGCGCTCTTTATTGGTAAGTGCAATTGTTATTTTGATTGGCCTTCGAATGGGTTTGGGCGCCTTAAAAATGTGGCACATGGGGCTGTTGAAAAAAGAGTTTCCCCGTTATCAATATCAGCGAAGGCGCTGGGAGAAAAGTGGTAAGACTAATGTGCAGTTGGCCCTGCAGGTTGACGCCATTTCTCAGGGCTTGGCCAATGCCTCCTTTCTGGCATTGCCGGTATTTATTATTGCATCTAATACTAGTTCTAAACTCTCTGGATTTGAGCTGGCTGGTTTAATAATCTGGGGGCTGGCATTTGCTATGGAAACCATGGCAGATCTACAAAAATTGGCCTTTTTGCAGGAAATGAAAAAGCAGAGTAAACAACGTCAAGTCTGTGATGTGGGCCTTTGGCGTTTTTGTCGACACCCTAACTATTTTGCTGAGTGGATGGTTTGGAATGGCTTAATAATCGCGGCAATACCTTCCTGGTGGGCGCTTCAGAGTACAGAAAACACTCTGGTTTGGGTGCTACTTGGGGCAGGTTTATTATTTACTTCGAGGATGATGTACAGCACCTTGGTTTATCTCACTGGCGCAGTACCTTCAGAGTATTATTCAGCGCAGAAGCGCCCAGATTATATTACTTATCAGCAGCGCACCAACCGTTTTTTTCCTGGGCCACCCCGTAAATAAAAGGATTATGTTGCAGTCCATTATTCCAATGCTCTATTTCATAGACATTGTTACCAACATACCAGCCAGTGACTCAAGAAGTAACAACTTATCGAATCATTTTTTAGGTGCCCTAAGAAATCTATCAGTTCGATGTTATTATTTTGATAAGAATTTTTATACAAACAAAGCGTTCACGACAAATGACTGGTAGTAAGATGAATATAATAGTGAAAAATATTATTGGGTACGTTTTCTAAGAATCTTTCCTATGGTTGAGGTGCTTATCAGGCTTCCATCTTTCTTCAATGATTCGGCTAGTTTACCGTCTTCCGAAGGTGCATAAATATTGAAGAGGACAAGAGCTCCGTTGGCACCTCCTTGTTCCATATGTACATCGCCTGGCTGTTTATGTACAAAATCTCCTGCAACTCTTACTCGCTGACCAATCTCTTTGCCGGTCTCAATATCGATATCTGTAACAAGAAGCTCACCTTCTAGAACAAGAGAGCTGGTCTCAGCGGTATGCCTATGAAAATGACAATAACAATTTGGTTCCCATTTAACCAAAATTTCCAAGCGTCCGTCTTCTCGCACATCAAGGACGGCGTCAGAGTAATCTATGGGGTAGTCAAAAGCGTCCCCTTCGGTGTATCGCCTCCACTTGAGGTTCTCATTATTCAGTAGATTCATGCGATAATTCTAGCTTACTAGGAGCGCACATGTAAATTTAACGTTCGATGTGTAGTTATGGTAAGGTGATTTATATATTATCGAATAGAAGTTATCTTGTGTAACATCTGCAAAATAAAACTATCTATCAACTCGTGTTCTTCGCGTGGTAAATACTCATACAAAGGGCTTTGCTCATGATCTTAAAAATTATTCGCTTCGTTTTTCTCGGCACCATTTATTTTTCTATGGTTGCATGCAAGCCAGCTGTTAATGAACCACTGAGATACGAGGTTGAAGTAACACGCACGGACTTTGGTATTCCTCATATTAAAGCGGCGGATTACGGTAGTCTTGGATATGGTGAAGCTTATGCGTCAGCGCAAGATCATGTATGTAATATGGCGCTAGCGTTAATGTCGACTAAAGGCGAAAGTGCGGAGTATCTGGGTGCAGGACATAAAAGTAACTATGTGCACAGTGATATAGTAATGAAAGCTTTGAATATGCCGGACAAGGGTCGTCAGGCATTAAATGCTCAGCCTGAAAAGGTTAAAGAGTGGATTGCAGGATATGCGGCAGGCTACAACCGGTACCTCAAAGACGCTAATGGAAAGTTTGATTCCTGGTGTGATCAGGCTCCTTGGGTTCGCTCGGCCACTGCAGAAGAATTCATGACGCAGTATGTGGCTTCAGTTTATACCATCACACGCATGTCCGGAGCAGTTGTTGCAGCTCAGCCACCTTCCGTTGAGGTTGTGTTACAAGTTCCTGAGTCTCAGCAATTGGCTTCACTTAACGCTATTCGCCTTGAAGGTATGGGTTCCAATGCATGGGCATTTGGGGCCAAATCTACTGAAAATGGCAAGGGCTCTCTGTTGGCGAATCCTCATTATCCTTGGTACGGAACTAACCGATTTTGGGAAAAGCATTTAACCATTCCAGGCGAGCTTGACGTGTATGGTGCAAATTTGGTCGGAACTGCGGGAGTTGCTGTTGGTTTTAATAACGCGATTGGATGGACACACACGGTGTCAGATTCTAAGCGCATCACTCTTTATCAGCTTACCTTAAACCCTGAAGACCCAACTCAATACCGTTATGAAGGGGAGTGGCGTTCTCTCGTGTCTAGAGATGTAACCGTCAATGTTCAAACTGATGATGGCATGCAAAAAAAGACCATATCGATTTGGTTTAGCCACCATGGGCCTATTGTTCAGATGCCTGGGCTTGGTTGGACTGAAAAAACAGCTTACGCAGCTCGCGATGCTAATACTGGCAATATTGATGTTATTTCTCAGTGGTTGGCTATGGGGAAATCCCAGTCTATGGATGAGTTTATTGGAGCTCACAAGATGTACAACGCAATGCCCTGGGTAAACACAATATCGACTAGTGCTGAGGGGAGAGCAGTGTACTTGGATAATAGCAACGTGGGCGCCCTGAGTGACGAGGCAATTAAAGCTTGGAATGGTCGAGTCGAGCAGGTACCTCAGTTAAAGCAACTGTATTTAACCAAAGGCTTGGTCATTCTTGATGGGAGCACTCGTCGAGATGAATGGATCTCTCACCCAAATGTTCCCATATCTGGCACAACGCCATTTGAGCAGCGGCCAATGATTGAAAGTGAGTTTTATGTTTTTAACGCCAATGACAGTTACTGGTTGAGTGACCCAAAGCAGCCGACCACGGGTTATTCTCCGCTATATGGTGCTGCAAATACGCCACGGAGTGCTCGAACTAGAATGAATGTACACCTACTTGAGGGTCTAGATGGGTTTGATTTTCGGGGGGAGGATGGTCTTTTTTCCGTGCAGGAGATCCAGGCAGCACTTTTTGATAATTCAGGGTTATCTGCTCATTTGCTTAAACCTCAATTACTTGAGCAATGTGAAAATACTCCAAAAGTTACAATCAATGGAGTCTCGATTGATTTAGCCGACGCGTGCTCTATTTTGGCACGTTGGGATAATCGTTATGACCTAAATAGTCGAGGTGCAGTGTTATTCAGAGAGTGGCTTACTCGTTATGATTACACAGCAACACAGTATTCAGGAGAGTTATTTGCAGATAAGTTTGATGCAGCCAAACCGGCAATTACTCCCGCAGAGCTCGTTCAAACTGAGCGCTCATTAGTTGAGTTGGCAGAGTCTGTGGAGTTACTCAATAATCAAGGTATTGCCTTGGACATACCTTTGGGTGATTTACAAAAAGCACATCGTGCGGGCACAACGTTTCCAGTGCATGGTGGAAATAGACATGAAGGCATTGCTAACCTTCAGGTTACCCGACCTTATATTGATTCTCCTATATTTTCAGGAGCAAATGACCGCTTAGTGGACAGTCAAACATTGAGCAGTAGTGGTTACAATATTGCTCATGGCTCTAGCTTCATAATGACCCTTAGTTTCACCGAAGCAGGGCCTCGCGCTCAGGCTATTTTGTCCTATAGCCAATCTGGCTCTCCAGGTTCTGAAAACTTCAGTGACCAAACGGCGCGCTACAGAGATAAAGCTTGGCGAGATATTCATTTTGAGGAAATTGAAATAGATAAACATGCGGTTAGTCGTTTACTACTACGTGAATAATAGATTCATTAGAGGTGGCTTTTAAGATATCGGACGTGTTTCAGAAGCCACTAGAGAATATATTTAAATATAAATAAGGAGTTATAGGATGAGCAAGCTAATGATTAGCCAAGCATTACTTTGGGCCGCAGCAATACTGGTCTCAGCAATCAGTACGAGCGATAGTTGGTGGTTAATACCGATACTCGCTACAGTGGCCTTGGGTAATTTAAAAAATGAGATCAGAAAGCTGTAAGAGTTTCTGACAACTACTGCTTAATGTCCTCTGAGAGAGTTTGCATAAGGTCTTTATTTTCCGTGCTCCATCTACATAGTGATTCCATCACAGGCATAAAAGATTGGCCAAACTCTGTTAAAGAATACTCAACTTTTGGTGGGATTACCTCAAACACTCTGCGATGAATTAATAAATCCCGTTCAAGCTCTCGCAGCTGTTTAGTCAACATTTGCTGAGTAATAGGTGATAACGTTCGCTTTAGCTCGCCAAATCTTACAGGGTTGCCCTGCAGGTTATAGATGATGGCAAGTTTCCATTTACCACCGATCAACTTTAAAGCATTTACCACGGGGCTTTTTAAAGCGTTTACCAACGGGCGTGAACATTTAGTCATGGTTTGTTTTTGTATACCAGTATGATTATATTGTCTACTTGTTAAAAACACTGTAGTCAATATATCATACCGACCGAAAAAAATAAATTCGTCTTAGATAACATACCAACAAGGGTAAATCAGTATGTCAGAACAAACTTCAAGAGAGATAATCTCCACAGTAACCAGTGCAGGAGATATAACAATCTCAATTGCTACTGTAGCAATACCAACGCCGTCAGAAAATGAAGTATTAATTAAGGTGGAGGCTGCGCCAATCAACCCATCAGATTTGGCTTTGCTGACAACCTTCGCAGCCGATCTAGACAGTTTGACTGTTTCAGGTTCTGGTGATGATACTGTCGCCTCAATGAAAGTGCGTCCTGCTCTGATGAAAGCGATGACACCGCGATTAGACCAGCCTATGCAGGCAGGTAATGAGGGTTCTGGTGTTATTATCGATGCCGGAGCAAATGCCAAAGACATGATAGGCAAGACCGTCGGAGTAGCTGGTGGCGCTATGTACTCACAGTACCGTTGTGTACCTGCCAGTAGCTGTTTAGTAATGGATGACAATACAACAACTGCGGAGGCCGCGTCTTCATTTGTAAACCCGCTAACGGCCCTAGCTTTTGTTGAAACCATGAAAATGGAAAACCATACAGCAATTGTAAACACTGCAGCAGCGTCAAACCTTGGTCAAATGTTGGTTAAAATTTGTAAGGATGATGGTATTCCTCTTGTTAACATTGTACGTAAGGCCGAGCACGTCGAGGTGCTTAAGGATCTCGGTGCAGAGTATGTGGTAAATACCAGTGATGAGAATTTTACCAAAGATCTAGTAGCAGCGTTAATAGCCACAGGTGCTACCTTGGCATTTGATGCAACCGGTGGTGGCAATGAGGGTAAGCTTCCGGGTCAGATTCTAGCGGCAATGGAGGTTGCTGCTAATGCAACGGCTACAGAATATAGCCGTTACGGTTCAGATACCTATAAGCAAGTTTATATCTATGGTGGCCTAGACCAATCACCGACGATTTTAAACAGATCATTTGGAATGCAGTGGGGACTTGGTGGCTGGTTATTAACGCCTATGATTGGACGAATCGGAATGGAGCGCTTTGGACAGATGCGAGCGCGTGTTGCCAGTGAAATTAAAACGACTTTCGCCAGTCACTACACTCAAGAGATTTCCTTTGAGGAGATGTTAAATCCTGAGATTATCAAGGCCTACGCAAAGCAAGGTACTGGGGCGAAGTATTTAGTAAACCCTCACAAATAAAATAGAATTTTTAAATTCGCGAACTTGAGAGAATAATTATGCCTGAGATGACATTGTTAGGTTGGTTTCATACCATATTTGGTGTGTTTGCACTGGTAACTGCGTTTTACACGTTGCGCCACTATAAAGTAATATCTATGGAGCACTTGCCTGGAAGGCTTTATGTGTACATTACTATTTTTGTCGCTGGGTCGTCTTTGGCGATATACAACCAAGGTGGTTTTGGTATAGCACACTGGTTGGGTGTGCTAACTTTAGTGGCAGTTGCTGGTGGGATTGTGATGGAAAAGTTCACGCTATTTGGTGGCTTCTCCAAGTATTTTCAGGCCTTGGGTTACACCAGTACGCTACTGTTTCATATGATACCCGCAATTACTGATTTCTTAAGGCGCCTGCCAATTGGGGACCCGTTTGTGGATTCTTTTGAGGATCCCCTTATTCTGAAGTTTCATTTGGCATTTTTAATTATCTATTTGGTTGGATTAATCTTGCAGATAAGATGGTTAAAATCACAGCCTGCCTCCTAACCTTGGAAAATATTTGCTCTCAGTCACAGCTCAGATCGATGCTAGTGACTGAGATGCAATACCCTCTAGTGTCCGTTGGAAACGATCAACAGTGGTTTGGTCTGCAGTAACACTTTTCATTTCTTTTTTAATGCTAGAAATCACCTCTCCAACCTTAGATGATTTATTTGTCTTTATAAGCTCAGCTAGCTGTGAGAGTAGCTGTCGGACATTGTCTGCAGTGACTGATGATATAGCTTTGGCACGTTCAAATTGGTCCACATAAGCACTGGCTACAATGGGCATATCTGGCCATGCCATTGGAATTTGTTGTTGTGGATTGAATAATTTACTTGGACCCATAGCTGGATAGGCTAATGCCGCAGCTGCTATTTCATTAGCACTCAAGAACTCGCTGGGTAATAACTTTAATACATCTAAGCCGCGAGCTATTTCAGTGCCGTAGATAGCGCCTTGGTAATAATAAACCGACCAAAATCCGCCAGTTAGCAATTCTTTTTCATGGATTGGCCCGCGATCGAAATAGGCAATTTCGACTGGATTAGTTGAGTCGGTAAAGTCGATCACCGAGATTCCACCTTGGTACCAGGCTTGTATAAAGATATCTCGTCCAGGCACCGGAATAATAGACCCATTATGAGCAACACAATTTTCCGTCTCTAGCTGTGGCGCTGGAATTTTATAATTGCCTTTAAATTCCAGTTTTTGGTCAACGATGTCATAGATGGCATCAGCACCCCAAGTTATTGGGTCCCAAGCTCGGCAGCGGGCTCGGCCACCGCCACCCCACTCATCGGTAAAGAGTATCTTAGTCCCATCATTATTAAATGTTGCCGAATGCCAGTAGGCAAAGCCAGCATCTGTTACTGCATCGATTCTGGTCGGTTTTCGTGGATCAGTTATGTCAAATAGAATGCCATTGCCAGAGCATGCGCCGGCAGCTAAATTTGCACTTGGAAAGACGGTAATATCATGACACTGGTCTGTGCGGTACGTTTCTTGAGTATCATCTCCGTGATCACCACCGCGCCAAAGGCCCGCAAGCGCTCCAGTTTCAGGGTCTGCGAATACCGTTGGGCTATCGATGATTCGGGATTTTGAAGGATCATCCACAGGAATTTCAATTACATCAATGCGAAATAGGGCAGTGCGATCATCCCCCGGAGTGCTATCGATACAGTTTTCTAATTCTTCTTCTTTGCGAACGCTAGATGTACCTGAGTTGTAGACTAGTATTTTACCTTCGGCGTCTGGGCCAGAAACCACTGAGTGAGTGTGTGAGCCTCGGCAGGTTTGTACAGCACCAACTTGGATGGGGCTAGTGATGTCAGAGATATCGAATATGCGAATTCCTCGGAAGCGCTCATCGCTGATATCTTCACTCACGCCTTCTAGACCACAGTCAAGCCGACCACGTGTTTGTTCTACTGACATAATAAGTAAATCGCCCACTATGGATACGTCACCTTGACCTCCAGGACAAACAACCGAAGAAACTAAGTTCGGGATGCCAGAGTCTTGAAGTTGATACATGTTAAAACCATGGTAGCTTCCAGTAACGAGAAGATCATCACTAAACGCCATGTCAGTATTAGAAAAGCTAAGCATAGGATAGCGGAGAGCATTGGCTGACTTCTGAGTTGTCTTGGGCTTCTCCTCTTCATTAGCTTCATCTTCCAGAGCGGCCGCTCCGCGAGCCGCGGGGTTATTAGGATCATAAAAGCCTGGCGGCTTGCGCTGGGAGACGACTAGCTCTAGATTCAGAATTGCTTCTTCAGCGTCGAAAAGACCGGGCGCTAAACCTGCTCGAGGATCGCTAGAAAGACCTACTAGTAGTTCATTCATGCGTTCGATTTCAACTGCTTGATCATTAGCTACATCTGAAACAAATTCATTTAGTAATGGGTCATAGGCTGATCCGGGCTGATCTCGTAACTCCTTGACCATTTTAATGGCGCCATCATGGTGGGTAATCATCAAGCCCAGAAACAGCTCATCAAAGTCTATACTTTTTGAGTCTGCTAAGTTTGTCATTTGCTCTTCAGTAGCCATGCCGACCATGCCGTGGCCCATATGTCTTGAATGATGATCTGTAGGATCAGGCACCATCTCAGATCGTTCTTTTAGCCAGTCTTGCATAAGCGTTATTTCATCGTCCTGAGACACATCGATGCGGCCAGCGAGATCTAAAACGTTCTCATTGTTTGTCCTGTCTGATGCAAGACGTGACATTAATAGTGCTTGGTGATGATGAAGAATCATTCCCTGCATGAAATGGACATCGGCAGAGGTGTAGGATGAATCAGCAATAGCTATTGCAGTGTCAGCGTCCAGAGCTTGTGATGGCTGGCCGGGTGCGCCGGGCTGGACTATAGGAGCATTAATTTTCTCTATGGAAGCAAATACCCAGCTACTTGATACAGCAATGAGAGTGGCTATGGCCATTTTTTTTATCAAAATATTGAAGTGTCTCATGTATAAACTAGCGCTCCTCGGATATCGGTGTATTTAGGTTTAAACTATTATTTAAGAGTAATTATAATTAAATGTTGACGGTTCCCGTCACCTTATTATCAATTGCGGACAGAGTATATAGGCATAATTTCATGAATATTGTGAAGCCATCCAATATCGAGAAAAAAAGTTGCCCAACCACTTGTTTTAACACAACAGATTGTCAGTGGTAATAATTTTAAAATCTAACAGTAGGCAACCGTCCAAAATATATTGACATTAGTAGTGTCAATATGCAAAAGTCTTACATTACTAAATAACTAAGTCAGTGGCGCATTAGCTAATGAAAAAGATTATTGCAGTAATATTGGTGGGGTTACTGCTGCTTTTCAGTTGGGGATTCTGGCAGCTATATTTCTCAGCCAGACCGCCGTTGACGATTAATCCTCTGGTCCTCTCCGGGGATGGCAGTCAAATTGATTACTGTGAACTACCCATCCTTGATGGAAGTAGTAAGTTAGCCGCAGATATACCTAAAGGGAACACGCCCGATTGTGGTTATGACCATTTTCCTATGCCGATTTTGGCAGAGTGCACAGAGCCTCTAACAGAGCAAGCAGATGATATTAGGGGATTATGGAAAGCTGTGACCGGTAAGGTAGGTCATATTGAACGGGTTGAGCAATGTGGCTCGCGGGTAGTGGTAACCGCTGCGGGGATTATCCATGATGCAGGGCCAAACAGCTCTGGTGGCTTGACTTCAAACGATACTGAAGGTGCGGTTCTTTTTACCATTGGTGAGAGAGAATATTGCCCGCGCACATCTGCTGGTGTGAAGTGGAATGAAGGAGTGCTGGATTTTCATGTGTTTGGTTGGGGGCCGGTTGTTGTTAAGCGTTACAGGGAAGGTGAACAACTGGTGTGGGAATATGCCGATGGTAGCATCACTCGCATGGACAGAATTTGTTCACTACCTGAGGCATACAAAAAGCCCAAGCAAAGAGGGCCTCGTTATAAAATTTGGTAGGTAGCAACACGTTCATAATATTTCTAAAATAAGGAACGCCGTATGAAAAAAACTCTAGCGATCATGGTCGCGCTAATCGTTATAACAGCGTCGATTGGCTGGAGTTTACGTGCCCAAATATTACTGGGAGTGATTAAATATCGCTATTCTTCAGTAGAGGTATCTGAACCGCGAGATATACCCTGGCAGCAAGGGCCAAGTGTGAGCACCACTACCAACCTAGAGCGTCCGCCTAATATTATTCTTATTGTTGCTGATGATTTGGGCTATAACGATATTTCAACCTTTGGGGGCGGTATTGTTCAAACCCCCAGTATCGATCGTCTAGCCAAAGAGGGTGCTGTTTTTAAGCAGTCTTACTCTGGGGCCAGCACCTGCGCACCTTCCAGAGCCATGATGATGACTGGTCGTTATCCTACTCGTACGGGTTTTGAATTTACCCCAACCCCCGCGGGGATGGGAAAGGCAGTCTCGCTTATTGGCGGTGGTATGGATAATAATCTACCCCCAAGTTTTTATGATGAGGCAATGGAAGCTAATCAACCGCTCTACGAACTAAAGGGCCTGCCGCCGGAAGAAATTACGATTGCAGAAACGTTAAAAGACTCTGGTTACTACACAGCACACATCGGTAAATGGCATCTTGGCAATGACAATGGTATGGCGCCTCACGAGCAGGGATTTGATGATAGTTTACTAATGGCAAGTGGACTGTACCTTCCTGAAGATGACCTGAATGTAGTAAACGCAAAGATACCTTTTGATCCGATAGATAAATTTTTATGGAAAGCCATGACTTATTCGAACTCCTTCAATTCAGGAGATGACGATAGGTTTAAACCCAAGGGCTATTTGACTGATTACTGGACGGACGAGTCTATTAATGTCATCAAGGCTAACAAAAACAGACCTTTCTTTCTTTATCTTGCACATTGGGGCCCCCACACGCCACTACAGGCTACCCGCGAAGATTATGACGCGGTGGGCGATATACAGCCCCACCGTAAACGCGTTTATGCCGCAATGATTAGAGCGATTGACCGAAGTGTTGGCCGAGTCCTAGATACACTTGATCAGGAAGGGTTGGCAGATAATACCCTGGTCATGTTTACCAGTGACAATGGCGGCGCGGGTTATATTGGTATACCTGAGGTTAATCAACCTTTTAGAGGCTGGAAAATCACTATGTTTGAAGGAGGGCTGCGGGTCCCTATGATGATTAAATGGCCCAGTAAAATTACTGCTGGCACAGTAGTTGACACACCTGTAGCGCACATTGATGTAATGCCAACTTTGGCAGCGGCAGCTGCTACGCAGTCAAAGGCTGCAGAGATAGATGGCGTAAACTTACTGCCTTTGGTAACGAGGCAGGGCGACCAAAGTTGGGATCGAGAAACGCTGTTTTGGCAGAATGGGCATTATCAGGTAGTGCGGCACGGGGACTGGAAGCTACAGGTTAATGACAGACCCACCGATGGATTACAGTATTGGTTGTTTGATTTAGCAAAGGACCCAACAGAGCAAAATAATCTAGCCACAGTCCGTCAAGACAAGGTCAACGAATTAAACGCGTTGTTGGTTGATCATCAAGCAAATGCGGTGACAACCCTTTACCCTGCTACGACTCAAATGTCGGTAATGGTTGATAAAACGCTAGCAGAAGAATTTGAGGAAGGTGATGAATATGTTTATACACCCAACTAATCGGTCGAACAACCAACAGAGTTTTTAGCAAAAGGGCTGACATAATTTAATCAATCAGAAGAATCATCATTGGTCTTATAAAGGTCCCACCATACGAGTAACCCTCCTAGTATCATCATTGACCCGTAACCTATGGCAAGTAACATTTCTCCGCTCATAATTGTTCTCCAGCACGTAACTCATAATTTGTTATTGCGTTTTCATATGGTTTTGCATAAAAGTTAATTAATAGCGCCACAACAATCACTCCGGTGATGATCATCATCTTTGGCCAGATCAGTGTTCGTGCTATTTCCAGTGAATTCTGATTGTTCGTTGGAGCTTTGTGTAATTGTTCTCGAAAGTTTTGTGATTCAAGGCTAACGCTTCCAGAGGCGGAAACCAGTAGTACAGTAATTAAACTGATGGCACCTCCAACAAGGATTGGATCCATGTAAACAGGTAGGTCTACACCCGCAAAAAGTGTGAGCAAATTGGTAATAACATTACCCATGAATCCACTGACCATTCCCCAAAATGCGCCTGCTTCAGTAATACGTTTACTCCAAATACTCATAAAAGCAACCACTCCCCAAGATGATGCGAAGACTGGTCCGGCAAAGTAGGTTATCCAAAAAATATTGGTTGGTAATACTAGACAAAGAACGACAATGATTAGTCCCATGACGATCATAGTGTATCGTGTAGAGCGCAACTGTTTCTTTGGGTCATTAGAGTGCTGAAAAATATCATTACTGGCACTAAATCCAACAAGAGATAGAAATGTGGAGGCGGAAGAAAGGCCGGCTGCAAGAATACCGCACACTAACATAGCGCCTAAAACAGTGGGCATTATGTTTATCGCAACCCAAATTAAGGCGCTTTCAGGTGGGTCGATGTTAGGGTTGATAAGATTGACTGCGGCCGCGCCGAAAGTAATTACAAGGTAAAAAAGGAGAACTGCCATTGCTGCACCGCAGGCAGATCGGATGACTACATGCTCATTTTTTGCCATCAGGTATCGGCTTGATTGCCAAGGACTGACTGCAACTACCACACCCCATGCGACACCTAGGATAAGAGCCCAAATTAGTCCCTCTGCAGGTGTTTTCCAAGTACTGTCGGGACCGATAACGCCATGCCACGAAATTATCTCTGGTTTTTCTTTGTAAGTTGCTAGTTGTTCTAAACTCGAGTCCCATCCTCCACCTGCTTGAACAATATAATACAAAGTAATCAGCGCTACAGTGGAGAAGAGCACGAACATAATGGTGTCTGTAAGTATGACACCTTTTGATCCAGAGTAGAGTGTGAATGCTGTATAACCCAGCCATACCATGATAATGGATGTGGTATATGAAATATCACTTACCTCAGTGACAATTAGAGAAACACCCCAGGTGACGGCAAGAAGGTAACAGGTCAAACCGATGACAATAGTAAGACCGGCAAATGCTTGGAGGCGTCGACTCTGAAAGCGCTGCCCAAAGAACTCAGGAACAGTAAGGGCGCGGCTACGACGTAAATAGCGCCCGAAAAATAACGCCCCTATTACGTACCCCAGACTGTTAACTCCAGTCATGATGATAATTAATGGACCATGGCCTTGATAGGACATGCCCACTTCTCCAAGAAACGCATTGGTGCTTAAAAAACTGGCAACAAGAGTACCCACGATAAGCAAAGTGGGCGCATTTCGCCCGGCTACGTAATAATCATCTAAATTTTTGACCTTGCGGCCTGCATACCAGCCAACACCTAAATATACGAGGATACTGAGAACTACTGAGATGAGAAAAGTGTTCATCGCTTCATCATATAGGGTTCAGCTAGAATAGGAATAAAAAATTAGTCATGGGTCGAAGTCAGCGCCAAAGCACAGAACTAACTAAATTGATGTTGAATGTACCTAAGCCAATCGACAGCCATTGATGACTTGTTTATCTGGCACAGCTAAAACGACGCTACCATCGTCTTGAACAAACCCCGTGACTAGGCATTCAGACATAATGGGCCCAATTTGTTTTTTAGGGAAATTAACCACCGCAGAAATTTGTTTGCCAATTAACGCTTCCGGGGTGTAGTGATCTGTTATCTGTGCTGAGGATTTTCTTTTGCCGATTTCATCCCCAAAATCAATGGTTAACTTAATCGCTGGTTTACGAGCTTCTTTAAATATCTCGGCTGTTACAACCGTTCCAACTCGCAATTCCACGCGCTCAAACTCTTGCCAACTTAAGTCATTCATTTGGGAAACCTATGCTTTTAACAGGTGATTTTTGTTCTTTTTTTATTTGATCTTATTAAACCAGTTAAGGTAAATTTTTTCACTAGATTAACTAGAGTAATTAGCATGTGTGATATGTTGTCTAGATTACTAAGAAATGTTTCATCGTGATTGTTAGGAGTAAGAAATGGCGATATCTCTTGTTGCAGGTGCGACTGGTTTGGTTGGCAGTCATGTATTAAAGCAATTGGCTTTGGTTGAAGAACGTCCAATTGCCTTGTTACGGCGAACACCAAATGACCTACCAGACAACGTAAAGGCTATTGAAGTAGATTTTGATGAACTGTTGGCTAGTGGGGACTTGCCGCAGTGTGATCATTTGTACCTCTGCTTAGGAACCACTATTAAGACCGCAGGCAGCCAGGCAGCATTTAGAAATGTAGACTTTAACTATTGTCTTGGTATTGCACAAATGGCAGCGAGCTCAGGCACATCGGTGATCAGCTTAGTGTCCTCTGTGGGCGCAGATGCAAACTCAAAGAATTTTTATTTGCGCACAAAGGGGCAGTTAGAGGAAGCAATAAAATTACTGAACTTTTCCAGCATTAATATCTACCGTCCAGGATTACTGATTGGAGATAGGCAAGAAAAAAGAAGTGCAGAAAAGGTTGGTCAACTGTTATCAAAAGTTATTGACCCTTTTTTAATTCGAGGATTAAGTCGTTATCGGAGTATAAAGGCTACTTTGCTGGCAAATACGATGATAGATAATGGTAATAAAGTTAAGGGCGTTAACTACTTCCATTTTAAAAACTTTAACACATGGTAGTTATTATGAACTTTGTTAAAGAATAATCTTGTGTTCACTGTTGATAAGTTACTCAAAGCGAAGACTTAACATTAGAATTCTGATTAAGTCTTTCATTTGTGCATAAGAGTAATTATTATTAACGCTCAACTATATCAAGGAGAGCTTTATGAAAAATGTATTTGTGATTGCAATGGTCTGTTTCGCTTTTTCTAGTTTTGCAGAAGTCTATGAGGACTATGCGCCTAGCGAAGAGCATGTTCAGTTAACTGTTGTGTCAGTAGAACCAAACTATTTAGACGATTATTTAGTAAAGCTAAAAAGAACTTGGGTTCGTGGTATGGAGATACAGAAGGAGCTTGGTTATATCGTTGATTACTCGGTTTACACCTCTGACAGTGCCAACAGTCCTAATGTTTGGTTAACTATTACGTATAAAAATATGGCGGCTATGCAGCCAAGCGAAGAAAAATATAAGGCTGTAAATAAAGAATGGATGAAGCGACACGGCGATGAGAATGAAGAGATCGACGAAATCTCAAAGGGCTATGAAGACATTCGAAAGATGGTAGATAGCCAGATTATTAACAAAGTTAATTTCAAATAGCAGATTCACCAAAATGCCCCATGAAGTATCATGGGGTTGTGACCATACTGATGGTCTTCAAAAGTATACAGACCTTAATTATCTGATTTTGCATTCTCGATTTTCGATTATAAATTTTCGCGACAGTCTTTATTGTCGGTTCTGATCCTTTTCTGAGATCAATTGATTAGTCGTTTTAATGATCTTAAAACGCCTTATATCTAGTATTAATAATAAACGTAGAGTAAATCTCATCGCTCGCGCAATCTTCATTTGCAATATAAGGTCTAAAATTGTCATGACAGAAAAGAGTTTGCTTTTAATACTGGGCAACCAATTATTTCCTGTGGAAAGTATTCAAAGGCCCGGGACCAACTTTGTTTTTATGGCAGAGGACCTTGGCCTTTGCACCTATGAGAAACATCACAAGCTAAAAATACTTATGTTTTTAGCTGCAATGCGTGAAAAGCGGGACGAGCTTCTTGCAGCAGATTGTATGGTGGAGTACCTAGAAATTGAGCATGAGACTTTTGGTCAGACCTATGAAGAAAAGTTAGCGACCTGTGTTGCAGAGAATGGCATCACATCTCTGAAAGTGTTTGAAATCGAAGATAAAGACTTTGAGACGAGAATACATAACTTTGCACAGCAACAAAATTTACCCTTAACTGTTTTGCCTTCACCGATGTTTTTATTAGACCGTGAGGAATTCCTGAGGTTTACAGGTAAGTCTAAGGTGTTGCGCATGGGTAACTTTTATAAAGAGGTGCGCAAAAAGCTGGACTTGCTGATAGACGAAGACCAAAAACCACTTGGGGGTAAGTGGTCGTTTGATGAAGATAATCGCAAGAAAATCCCAAAAGGGCTCACGTTACCTGATTCCTACAAGCCGTCTAAATCTCAATATGTCGAACCGTTAAAACTCATCATTGAGCAAACATTCCCTGACCATCCCGGCCAAATAGATGATGTGTGGATGCCGCTGACTCGTGCTGATGCCCTCAATAATATCGATTACTT
>Ga0206130_10000998_pt1 | contig 43308 bp, 41 predicted proteins | sample Helgoland_Spring_9_FD_148637 | JGI IMG/M metagenome (GOLD analysis project Ga0206130, IMG submission 148637) | Pelagic subsurface seawater microbial communities from Kabeltonne, Helgoland, North Sea - Helgoland_Spring_Bloom_20160512_1 | ecosystem: Environmental > Aquatic > Marine > Epipelagic ...
GTTGTATCATTGTTCCCATCTACAACGATTGTAGGGTCACTGTACCAAAATTCGTCAAATATTTCAGGAGCATAAGTCTCACTATTCGGATTCAAAGAATCTAAAAAGTACATTCCCCATTGACAAATCCAACCATCATCCGCCAAAATATTATCCTGAACGCTTAAAGTCCATGTTCCATTTATTGGACATCCAACAAAATCCGCAAAGGCCCCCTCAGGGTTATATTCTCCAGGGACAACCATTTGACCAGAAGTGGGGCCAGATGCTGCTATAGTGTTATACCCAAGATTCCATGAAGGCAATGCTCCATTTGCCTCAGAGAAACAATATTCCTCACAGTTACCAACGGTTGAACTATTATCATTACCACCTCCAACATAGGTTCCCCCTCCTCCAAAACCACCAGGAAGATACCCACTAGTGTAGCTATTAAAAATTGCCACTTCCGTACCATTTGGACAAGTTAACCACATTTCTAGATCCCCAAGCCACGTATGCTCCATAGAAACACAGATTTTCTGTATATCAGTCCCATTAAGAATTGTACCTCCAGGAGTATATCCTGCAATATCAATTTCTGTTTCGTATGGTGGGAAATTATTTCCATCTGGCAATTCAGTCGCCGTTCCAAATTCTCCTCCTATCGGAAAAGTTGCGCTTGTGGGATCAACACCTGCAGTATCCGAAGAAGTAACCCCTCCAATTAGCAAAGTTTGCTGATCTACGCAAAGCAATGTATCCTCTGCAGTACAAGTAACAAAACTAGGAGTTGTAGATACCCTTATCTTACAGGTTGCATACATATTCATTCCAAAAGCATCCGTTACTTTTAAAGAGACAAAGTAACCTTGTTGAGCTGGCGGCACTACCCAAAGACTATTCTGAGTCGAAGTAACTCCATTACTAATTACCCATTCAACAGTATGATTTCCTGATTGATCATACCCTCCTCCAAATGTAGAAGCTGAATCACCCCCGGGTTCATATGGGAAATAAGTATCTGCAGACAACAAAACCGAATCGCCTAAACAAACATCAATATACCCTGTATCAACAGGCATAACATCATTAATGTTATCGTTTGCTCCATTTGCTGTTCCGTTAATAAACCCCTCTACACCAACGCTATACGGCTGACTAAAATTGCCACAAGAAACATTTGCATCCCATCCAGTACCTTCATTCGCACCGTCACTAACAAAACGTATTGTTAAGCATCCAGAAAGATTCGCCAACGAAGCTCGAACGGAACCACCTGGCATCATATTGTTATTAAACGTATCTAAAAGAGGATCGAATATCGACAACCCATCATAAATAAATATTGTATCTGAAGGATCTACATCAAATGTAAATCCGGTTCCTCCAATACCGAAAGCAGTAGAAACCTTATTTCCATTCACATCAGGGCAAAAAGTAATCACTTCATCCTCATTCGGCAAATAATCCGAAGCATCTCCCCCTGTATCATGAAAATTTAAGCTGTCGACGTAGCTAAAGCTTGTTCCGCAATCACACAACCCTTGACCTGAATTGGTGTAATCAACATCAGAGATCAAAACATCTGATTGCGCATGTGCGTTAGAGAGAATAAACACGAATAATAAGACTGAAAAAAATTTCATAACTCTAGATTGTAAAAGGTTTATTTATTTGGTTTTGTTAAATTTTTCTTCTAAAAACTTATAATCGTAAACAATTAATAATTTGGTTTTATCATTAACACTAAACATTTGATTTTTTCCTTCTTGAATTTCAATATCAAATTGAAACAAATTAATATTGTTAAGATCTTCTATATCAAGCTCTCCATTTATCTCAAATTTGCCATCCTTCTCTGTTGGATATTCACCGATATAGAAAGCATTATCCAAACAATACGTTAAAAATTTAATTTCTAACGGGTCTTCTTTTTCAATTTTATTTAACTCCTTAACCGAATATTTTATCAATAATCTCGAATCAAACTCAGTATTTTGTCCAAATAACATTGAACCTGAACACATTATACTTATTAAAATAACTAGGACTTTTTTCATTCTGAACACTTTTTCAAATTAACAATCAAACTTAAACATTTCATTCTGAACATGCGATGCTAAATGACCTTAAAAATTGGAATCCCATAGAGATTATTCACTATTATTAATAGTTATTAACAGATTATATATGCTACTGTGAAATCACTACTTTTACTGACGAAATTTAACTACAAATAGATGCACAACACAAATTTTATTGAATTAAATAATTTCTGCTCACAAGTTAGAAGAGACATTGTTAGAATGGTTCACGCTGTTGCTTCTGGCCATCCGGGAGGATCTTTAGGGTGTGCAGAATACATTACTGCACTCTATCAATCAGAGATGAATCACAGTGCTGACAACTTTGATATGGATGGAAAAGGAGAAGATCTCTTCTTTTTATCCAACGGTCACATTTCTCCTGTACTCTATAGTGTTTTAGCGCGTTCTGGTTATTTCGAAGTAAAAGAATTAAGCACATTCAGGAAGCTCAATACTCGACTACAAGGACATCCCACAACGCACGAGGGATTGCCTGGTGTGAGAATAGCAAGCGGCTCTTTAGGTCAAGGACTCTCAGCCGGAATAGGAGCAGCTTTAGCAAAAAAGCTAAACAATGACAACGGTATTATCTATACTTTGCATGGTGATGGAGAAATTCAAGAAGGACAGATTTGGGAAGCTGCTTTATATGCAGCCGGCAATAAAGTAGATAACATCATCTCTTGTATTGACTATAACCACAAACAAATTGATGGAGATATTGACGATGTACTTCCGCTTGGAGACATAAAAGCTAAATGGGAAGCATTTGGATGGCAAGTAATGGAAATGGATGGCAATAATATGGAACAGGTTATTACCACTTTGAGACAAGCAAAAGCGGCTACTGGAAAGGGTGTCCCTATTATGCTTATAATGAAAACAGAAATGGGAAATGGTGTAGATTTCATGATGGGAACACATAAATGGCATGGTTCACCACCTAACGATGAGCAATTGAAATCTGCTTTAAGTCAATTGGAAGAAACTCTAGGAGATTATTAATATTTGTTACAATTAACCTTTTTGGACTTATAATTGAGAAGAATACTCCAAAAAGGTAGATTTATGAAAGCAATTTATAACATATTAATTTTATTTATAGTGATTGGTGCTGGTCCAAATATATCATTCGGACAAGATACAGATTCAGAAAAAATTAGAATTCTTTTTATTTTTGATGCTTCAAACAGCATGAATGCACAATGGCAAAACGGAAGTAAAATGACCGTTGCAAAAAAACTACTCACAAAGACTGTTGACGAACTCAAAGGAGTAGAAAACACAGAGCTTGGGCTAAGGGTTTATGGCCATCAATTCAAAATTCTTCCTGGACAACAAAACTGCGATGATACGAACCTAGAGGTTGAATTTTCGCCGGGAGATGGAAATATTGAAAAAATAAAAAACAAAATTCGGTCAATTGAAGCAAAAGGAACTACTCCAATTGCTCGTTCACTTGAATATTCTGCTGAGGATTTTCCAGAATGTAGTAACTGTAGAAATGTAATTATTCTGATAACTGACGGAATCGAAGCCTGTGATGAAGATCCATGTGCAGTATCAAGAGCGTTAAGAGCGAAAGGAATAAAATTAAAACCATTTATTATAGGAGTTGGGCTAGACACAAGTTACTTAGGTCAGTTTAATTGCATCGGTGAGTTTTTAAGCGCTGAAACAGAAGATTCATTTAAAAGTGTTTTGGATTTTGTTGTTAGCCAAGCATTAAACAATACCACAGTACAAGTTAACTTACTAGACATCAAGAAAAGCCCTTCAGAAACAGATGTTACAATGTCCTTTTACGACCAAAAAACCGAGGAATTAGTTTACACTTATAAGCACACGCTAGATAGATATCGAAGTCCTGACACACTCTCAATTGATCCTTTGCATACTTACAAACTCGTTGTTCATACAACCCCAGAAGTATCAAAAGAAAACATTAAGGTTACAGCTGGAAAACACAATATCATACTGTTAGATGCACCAAGAGGTCATTTAGATCTTAAAATTCAAGGATATAACAACCTGTTTACCGGAATCAATTGTATTGTTCGAAAAAGTGGAGATATGAAAACGGTAAATATTCAAAAAATGAATTTTAATCATAAATACATAGTCGGAAAATACGATTTAGAATTACTTACGCTACCTAGATTATATATTAATGATGTTGATATAAAACAAAATAGGCACACAGATATTACGATTCCAAAAAACGGAAGAGCTGTTATCAGTAAAAGTGCTGGCCCTGCACAATTATTTGTTCTCAGGGAAGGCAAAAACGAATGGGTTTGTAATTTAAAAGATGAACCTTCACTTGAAAACATTGAATTATTGCCTGGAAAATATAAAATTGTTTTCAGGCATGAAAGGTCATTCAGCACAGCGCACTCAATTGAAAAAACGTTTAAAATAGTTTCTGGCTACTCAGAAAACATAACATTATAAGTATGAAAGAATATCCAATATTAGGGAACAAAGACACACGATCAGGTTTTGGCGACGGATTAACAGCTTTAGGTAAGTCGAACCCTAAGGTAGTAGCGTTATGTGCAGATTTAACGGGTTCTTTAAAAATGAATCAATTTGAGGATGATAATCCAGATCGATTTTTTCAAGTTGGAATTGCAGAAGCAAATATGATTGGAATAGCGGCTGGTCTTACAATAGGAGGGAAAATACCCTATACGGGTACTTTTGCTAATTTTTCTACCAGTAGAGTTTACGATCAAATACGACAATCTGTTGCCTATTCTAATAAAAATGTCAAAATATGTGCTTCGCATGCTGGATTAACATTAGGTGAAGATGGTGCAACACACCAAGTATTGGAAGATATAGGCATGATGAAAATGCTCCCCCACATGACAGTTATCAACCCATGTGACTACAACCAGACTAAAGCTGCAACAATTGCCATCGCTGATCATGTTGGACCTGTTTACTTGCGATTTGGGAGACCAAAAATGCCAATTTTCATTTCGGAGGACACACCTTTTGTTATTGGAAAAGCTTTAATGCTAAATGAAGGAACTGATGTTACAATTGTAGCGACTGGACATTTAGTATGGCCAGCAATTGAAGCTGGAAAAGCTTTGGCTGAAAAAGGAATTAGCGCGGAAATAATTAACATCCACACTATTAAGCCTTTAGACGAAGAAGCTATATTAAAATCAGTTGCTAAAACTGGGTGTATTGTTACCGCTGAAGAACATCAAATTGCAGGAGGTTTGGGTGAAAGCATTGCTCAAGTTCTTTCTAGAAACAATCCCGTGCCACAAGAATTTATAGCAGTAAACGACAGTTTTGGAGAAAGCGGACCTCCTGCTCAGCTAATGGAAAAGTATGGATTAGATACGCCACATTTGATTGCTGCAGTAGAGAAAGTTTTAACGAGGAAATAAAAAAAAGATTGCTTCGCTTTAAGACAAAGGACAATTGTCTTTTTTCTTTTACCTTAAGACCTTGGAGAGAAGCAATGTTTTGTCTGAAAAAAATATACTATTTTTTCCCATTAAACCTTTTACCGGTAACATAGTCTTAAGAAGCAATGCAATTATCGGACGAAGAAATAGTAACTCAAATCAAATCTGGAAAAGATTCTAATCAGGCATTCCGAGCTTTGATTGAGAAATATCAAGAAAGATTGTATTGGCACATTCGCAGAATGATTATTGATCATGACGACACAGATGATGTGCTTCAAAATGTATTTGTTAAAACTTGGAAAGGTTTGGCAAATTTCCGAGAAGATTCAAACCTATACACTTGGCTTTATCGAATTGCGACCAACGAATCAATCACTTTCATTAACAAAAAGAAAAAGGAAAATAACATTTCAATTGATAATGAATCGTATCATTTACATGCCGGACAAGCAGATTATTTAATGGATTGCGATGAAATTCAAGAGAAATTAGAAAAAGCACTATTAACACTTCCCGAAAAGCAACGAGCAGTGTTTCACATGAAGTATTATGAGAATATGAAATATACACAAATGTCTGAGGTTGTTGGGACCTCAGTAGGAGCTTTAAAAGCTAGTTATCATATAGCTGTCAAAAAAATTGAACATTATTTGATTGAAAATTAAACCTTTTGTAATTTTAAATGTCCTAGATACTGAATGAACAAAGAGAATGAAAATATTGAAACTGAAGAGTTAATGAAAATGGCTCCTACTCTATTTCGAATGAAAAAGGTAAATAACCTAAAAGCTCCAAAGGGATATTTTTCAAACTTAGCGGATACGGTAAAAGTGAGAATTGACAATGAAGTTCCGAATGGATACTTTGAAAACCTCGCAGATAAGGTGATAGATAAAATTAACAAGGAAGAAACTAAGGTTATTCCAATTCAAAAAAGAAATATTGCTCGTATTGTCTCTTTTGCAGCTTCTATAGCAGCAATCTTTATCATTGGTTTTCTTTTAAACCAAAATAATACAGAAGATACTATAGCTTCTGATGATAATTATTTAGAAAATTTAACGAATAGAGAACTAGACGAAGCGATAGACTACAATGAAATGGAAGAACTCATTTGTTATGTGGATTTTGAGGAAGATTTTAATGAAGCGTTACAAATAGAAAATAGTATAAACGATATATATCTCGATTTTACATCTGACGAGATTGACGAATACCTGAGCTCAGACTACTACCTAGATGTTGAATATTAATTTTTAACTAAAACTAAAACGATGAAAAAAATAACATTAGCACTTCTTATCCTCGGGACGAGTCTTGGAAGTATTGCCCAAGAAAAGGGTACAGAGATAAAAAAGGAAAATAAAAAAGCAGAAAAAATAGCTTTCATTTCAACTAAGCTAGAATTAACTACTAAAGAAGCAGAAAAATTCTGGCCCGTATATAACGAATCAGAAGCTGAATATAAATTACTTAAGAAGGAACATAGAGCCGCTATGGGAGAAAAAAAGAAAATCAGTGAAATGTCGGATACTGAAGTCGAAAAACTATTGGATTCCGGCCTTGAAATTCAACAAAAAGAACTTGATATTAGGAAAAAATATTTAGTGAAGTTTAAAGAAGTTCTATCTATCAAAAAAGTTGCAAAACTTACACGAATAGAACATGAATTTAGGAAAAGAAATTTCCCAAAGAAAGTAGATAAAAGAGAACGACCGATGCCTGCGCCTCCAAGCGACAGGTAAATAAGAGTGCTGAACAAACAAAAAGGGAATGTAAAAACACATTCCCTTTTTTTGTGCCCTTATCCATTGGCTAATTTTATTATCTTAGCATTGGTATAATTTAATTCATGAAGCACTCTTCTATTTTGACCATAACGGAATAGCAACAAAAAACGTATAAAGTAGTAAAAAGCATGAATATTGTAGTCTTTCATCGTCAATTCATAGAAACAACTGGACCTTGCACAGATACTAGAAACATTTTGCTTGACAGTATGTTTTTTGCGCTAAAAGGAGGTAATTTTAATGGAAATGAATTCGCTTTAAAAGCTATTGAAGATGGTTGTAAATATGCAATTGTAGATGAAAAGAAATACGCAATTGACGATCGATTTATTCTGGTAAATGATGTATTAGAAGCATTGCAGGATTTAGCCAATTATCATCGGAAGCAATTTACTATTCCCATAATTGCTATAACGGGTAGTAATGGAAAAACAACAACTAAAGAATTGATTGGTGCTATTTTAGAAACAACCTATAAAACACTCTATACAAAGGGTAATTTAAATAACCACATCGGAGTTCCATTAACACTTCTAGAGCTCACTAAAAGCCATGAGGTTGGGATTATAGAAATGGGAGCCAACAAGCCTGGAGACATCAAGGAATTAGCGGAAATAGCTGAACCCAACTACGGCATTATTACAAACATTGGCACAGCACATATTGAAGGATTTGGGTCCTTAGACGGTGTAATTAGCACAAAAAAAGAATTGTATGATTTCATCAATAAAGTTGGAGGTCAAATCTTCATTAACCAAGAAGATAAATTATTAAACGATATTGTACCAAAGTCTGTTTCGCACATTGCATATGGGGAACAGGAACAAAGTTTCATCTATGGTGAATTGACAAAACTCACTCCTTTTGTGCATCTACAATGGAGAACTAGCAAATATGTTTCTCCAATTATTGAAACTAAATTGGTAGGCAAATACAATTTCACTAATTTTTTGGCTGCAATTGCTGTTGGACTTTATTTGAATGTTGATAGAAATGAAATAAATAAAGCTTTAACAGATTACAAACCCTCGAATAATCGTTCCCAGGTTACGGTTACGAAAAACAATACTATAATCGTTGATTGTTATAATGCGAATCCTAGTAGTATGTTTTCTGCTTTAGAAAGCTTTATAGAAATCGAAAACGAGAATAAAATTGCTATTCTCGGAGATATGCTAGAATTGGGTGATATCTCACAACTAGAGCACCAAAAAACGGCTAATTACCTAGAAGAACACGCTTTAACAGCTTTTTTAGTAGGGCCTGAATTTGAAAAAACAAATACAAATAACGCTATCTTTTCTACTACCGAAGAATTAATTTCTTATCTAAATTCATATTCTATTTCAGATTCGTTGATATTACTGAAAGGTTCAAGAGGAATTCAACTAGAGCAGGTTTTAGAGATGGAAAACATATAGTCTTATAAAAACTCATCTTCATTTTTCTAAACATCAATCAAATATCCTAAATTTGTATCATGTCAATCGGAGAAATAGTTGCTTTAACTTTTATTATTATCGTCTTTTCGGCAATGATTTTTATAGGGATACGCTTATTTAGGTGGAATAAAAGAGATATGGCTGCTAAAATAGCTAAAAACGAAGCAAATAAAACCAAGGGCGAATAGTAAAGACTATGTTTGGAAATTTAAACATGAAAGATATGATGGCAAAAATGCAAGAAATGCAAGGTGCCGTTGAAGAATCAAAAAAAAGATTGACAAATATTTATGTCAAAGGAGAGTCTCATGATGGAAAAATACGGTTTGTTTTAGACGGAAACCGAAAAGTAAAAGATGTTACCATAGATGAGACTTTATTGGCAAAAGAAAATAAAGAGGATATTGAAGATATGCTGGTTGTTGCATTCAACAAAGCCATTGAAGATGCTGACCACGTTAATGAAAATGAAATGAAAGGTACTGCATCCGGATTATTACCTGGAATGGGAGCCTAAGTTATTTAGCTAATTAGCTATTCATATGGTGCTTCACCAACCCACTTATAGGTGATTTAATTACTTTTCCCAGCTTTACATTGTAATTCTCCGCCACTTGGTGGAGTATATGCATAAAATGATATCCGATAGAACCCACTACGTTTAGAGGTAATTCAGTATGGTTTTCATACTTACTAATGTGTTTTTTGAAAAAAGCGTCCAATGCTTCCCTCACAATTTCTTGTAAATATTTTTCGTTTTCAACTTCTTCTCCAACCCATTTTGCAAAAGAGGCGAAATAGCGATTTGGTAACGCCTCTTTATAAACCCTATCTAAAATTCCTTCTAAAGAAGGTTTAAATTTCAATTCAAATTTCTGTAATACAGTATCATCCATTTCTGTGTTTAGATACCCTTTTAAAACTTCTTTTCCAATATAAGCACCGCTGCCTTCATCACCTAAAACATATCCTAATGCAGGTATATTTTCAACTACTTTTTCACCATCAAAATAACAAGAGTTACTTCCTGTACCTAAAATTGCTGCAATACCTGCCTGGGTTCCACATACACCTAATGCTGCTCCCAATAAATCATGTTCTACAACAATATTTGCATTTGTAAATACTGACTTTAATGCTGTTGCAATAATTTCTTTTTTATCATCCGAAGAACATCCTGCTCCATAGAAATAAACAGCATCAATTTCCATTGGATTTTTGGTAATAAACTGCAGCAAGAGGACATCATTGATAGTCTGCTGCACTTCTTCGGTTGTTTTAAAATATGGGTTTAACCCTTCCGTATAAGCTTCTTGAACATTGTCTTTATCAACAATTAAACGCCAATCCGTTTTGGTTGAACCACTATCTGCAATTAAAATCATAGGGCTAATATAGATTAAAGATTTATTTAATTCAAACTAAGAATAAGCAATCAGAACTAATTGATGATTTAAGCCTTATTAATTTCATCATTGTCAATACTAGAAATCCCATCACGACGCTATAACTGCAAGAAGGACTATTGTCAAAATAAGAATTAATGCTGCTTTTGCAGACTTCTTCGCAAAAGTATCTGTATCACTAGATTCCGTTTTATAAACATGCAGCATAGCTAAAGAATAAAAAAAACTAAATAAAAACACACCGCTAAATAAAACAACACTAGCCAATACAGCATAGCCTGCGCAAGCAATTTCACAAGACAATAACACCAACCCATAAAAAGACAAAAGTAATAACCCTGTTAACAATATAGTAAGAATAACTACTCCCAACGGATGCATTAGCATTTCACCACCTGAACCCGATAAAACACTATTACTGCCCCCAAAAATAAAAGCAGAGAATGCATTCCCTACGGCCAATAAATTTCTTTTAAAAAAAGATACAGAGGTTTTCTCTTTTGTAGCGAATTTATCCTTTAATCCTATTGACAAAATAGATATAACTGATGTAATCAAAATTATAGGCATCATCCAAGAAGCAAAGGAGGCTCCCACTAACATTCCGAGCAGTAATGAAGAACCGATTATTCCACTATGTATTGCAGCAATAGCGAACCTAGCCTTCTTTACGTTATTCATAGCCCATTTAGCTACTTTCCTCTTTTTGAAAAATAGGTGTGCAAAAGGAGCGGACAAAGCAAAAAGAAAAAACAACAATGACTTGCTTGAATTTGAAGTTTCTTGAGAAATCGCAGAACTACTTTGAATTGGGTTTATTTTTTTATTGACAACTGTTTTAAGCCGCCCTATTTGAAAGTCATTATCTAAACCCAATTCTTTAGCTTCTGTTTTTTCGGATAAATAAAAAATGGAATCGTTTTCTAATTGTTTGCTTGGCTGAATATAAACAATTTCAATATTATCAGCTATTTCGGAAGTTTGTACTTGATGTTCAAATATTGATAATTGCTTTACAGGCTTTAATTCCGCTTCCTTCTTTACAATTGCACTATTTGAAATCTTTTTATTGTAACTTACATGATAGCCTCTGCCATATCTTTTTTTGTCAAAATGCAAAGAGGAGCATCCTGCGATTAATAACGAAAGGAAAATGGCTAAATAAAGTGGTAATTTCATAACTATTTTTCTTCAAAGATACCCTAGTCAATCCTCATTAAATATGTTTATTTTGTGAATACGTACTTTACAAAAAGTAAATTAAACCAACAAAACAAGCTGAAATTAGTTAAAAAAACAGACGTTAGGTATCGACAATTACCTAATATAGCCAAAAGGTAACGTTAATTACATATAACTGTATCTAGTCTAACTCCATAACCTGCCCAAAGCCCAATTCCTCCAACAACAGAACTTGGCAAGTTACCTGGAGAGGCAAAAGGACTTCCGTTAGTTGCAGCTTGATCCTCCAATGCGCGAAGATGAAGATAAGTTAAATAGTCTATCGTGGTAAATTTAATTACCACAGTATCGCCTGTCTTGAAATAACCTTCTTCCGGGCCTTCATCATCCGGGCCTTCTAAGTTTCCAACTTCACCTCTATTGTATTCTATTTCTAAAGATAAGCCGTTCAGAAATTTATCATCAAAAACAGAACCAAAGGGCGCTATTGGAAATGCATCTTTCTGGACACCGATTACATTATCATAAGGGGCAGGATAATTATATTTATAGGCATTAATTCTCTGTGCAAACCACCTATATCCATTTCCTTCCTCTGGTGGATCTACCAATGTTCCAAATAAAAACCCTAATGAATCAAGTGACTCGAATGCTTCAAATCGCGTATTTAGTAAGGGAACTCCAACAGGAAGAATTGTAGAAGCCGATAGTGTATCTGTATCAGTTTCAATATATAAACTGTAGGTTCTTCCTTCTACACCGGTAGCTAAAGGAATTAATGATGTATAAATACAATAGTTAAAAAATTGCAAATTTTGTTCTGGTATTCCTGTTATATCGCTAACCAAAGGTAATAACGAATCTGGAATATCAGTTGAACATAATTCATTTAATGTAATTTCATTTACTCCATCATTCATCGTCACATAAGCGTTATGAATGCTCGTTCCAAAAATAGATTCAGTTGACGTTGGCTCGAAATAACCTTGCGTTTTTGATAAAAACACAATCGGATAATTACCACTCTCGATTTTACCAACTAGCACAACATCTTGCTCTACTTCAGGTAAATCAAATTCTATTGCCTTTGAACATGACCCAAAAATAATTCCTATAGATAATATTGCTACGAATAATCTCATATGTTAAAATTTAAAATTCCATGTAATAGATGGTAAAACAGGAAATAAAGAGACTTGGTTTGCTCCCACATCTAAATTACCACTGTTCACATCTCCACTGTAATCAAAAAATAAAAAGTAAGGGTTCTTTCTGTTGTATAAATTAAAAACAGAAAGGTTCCATATAGATAAAACTTTCTTTTTCTTTTGTTCAGCTTCTCCCGTTTCTACGTTTTTTATTGTTTTAAACTCTTTCCCTTTAAATGTAACCGAAATATCTGCTCTATGGTAAGCAGGTAAGCGGTATGCATTTCTATCACTCCAAACCGTTATTAAGCGATTTTCAATTGGATCATAGTACCTTTTTTCGGGCAATGTTATTGCACTACCTGTTGCATATACAAATGCAAAACCTACATTCCAGCGATCCGTAATATCATATTGCATAATTACAGATAGGTCATTTCGTCTATCGTATTTTGCAGGAAACTCCCTTCCCTCGTTTATTTCTTCAAAAGTCCGCATTGTTTTAGACCAAGTGTATCCTATCCAACCGTTAAAGTCGCCTAAGCTCTTTTTTAAGAAAAACTCAGCACCATAAGAATACCCTTTTCCAAAGGTCAATTGATTATCAACATTATCATTGATATTATCATCCGGCTGCGAGTTTTCTTTATACTCAACCAAATTTTGTAAATCTTTATAATAAACTTCAATAGAGGCTTCATATTTATTCTTTTTAAAGTTCCTAAAATACCCTGCACTATATTGAATTCCAATTTGTGGCTTTACCAATTCAGAGCTGGGAAACCATAAATCTGTAGGTAAAGAAACCCCAGACATTGATGCTAGGTGGATGTATTGATTATTCTTTGAGACACCAATTTTTACAGAGGAATTATCTTTAAACAAATAGCGCATTGAAATTCGAGGCTCGAGACCTGTGTAACTCGCAATATGCTCTCCCGAAGCCCACTCTTTAGTTGAATCTGTTATTCCTGTTGAGGGATTTTTAAAATATCTTGTAAATGGCCCTATATGGCTGAACGATGAAAAACGCAAACCTAGGTTTATCTTCAAGTTTTCATTAATTTCAATTTCATCTAACACATAAACAGCAGGTTCGTAGGCAATAATTTTTGTAGTGTCAAAATTAAATAATGTTTCACCAGATGAACCTGAAACTGTACTTGGAGTGAATTTATGTCTAATTGCACTCCATCCAAATTTAACTTGGTGACGAGAATTAGCAAAATAGGTAAAATCTTGCTTTAATGAAAAGTCCTGTATGCCTGACGAGAGCCTGAAAGTGAAATCACTTTGCGTTGCTTCAAAAGCAAAGTCATAATCGGTAAAAACACCTGTGGTGTTAACGAACAACTTATCATTAAAAAGGTGATTCCAACGAATTGAAGCGGTAGAATTACCCCAAGGAACTCTGAAGTTTAAATCAAAATTATCATCATTAAAATCAAATACATCTCTTCCAAAATATCCCGAAATAAACAATTGATTTTTATCATTAAATCGATAATTCGCTTTTGCTGTCAAATCATAAAAATAATAGCCAGAACCTTTAAAAGAGGCTGTATCATTTATAAATGGATCTGTTAAAACATCTACATATGTTCTTCTCCCCGAAACAATAAATGATGATGTATCTTTCTTCAATGGTCCTTCAATGGTTAATCTAGATGCAATTAACCCAATACCGCCAGAGGCATGATACTCTTTATAATTTCCATCCTTCATGTTAATGTCTAATACAGATGAAATTCTACCACCATAATTAGCAGGCATTCCACCTTTTATCATCTTTACGTTCTTAATTGCATCTGCATTAAAAACCGAGAAAAAACCAAACAAATGAGATGCATTGTAAACGGTTGCTTCATCTAATAAGATAAGGTTTTGATCAGGACCACCTCCACGAACATAAAACCCTGTATTCCCTTCTCCTCCTGAAGAAACTCCGGGTAAAAACTGAACCGTTTTAAGAATATCAACCTCCCCCATAAACGCTGGCAAAGTTTTTACCCGATCCATGTTTAAATTTATTTCACCCATTTGAGTGCCAGTCGTATTATTGTCTACAGCTTCGGCTTCGACCACCACCTCATCCATTATATCGGATGAAACAGTCATTTCAATATTCAATTTGACATCTGCTTCCAATCCAACAGTTTGGCTTATATCATCATATCCAACATATCTTGCAATTACATTGTAAATACCACTTTCCACCGTTAAGCTATAGTACCCATAGATATTTGTCACTACCCCTTTCTCCAATTCCTCAATATAAATGCTGGAACCTATTAGCACCTCTCCAGTTCCTGCATCTTTGATATATCCACTTATTGTGTGTTTTTCTTGCGCCGTATTATCAATCGAAATTGACAATAAGTAACAAATAACAACTACTATTTTAATAATGTAATTCATTCGCCTCAATTGCCTTTTTTATGTTTTCCGCAACTATCTTTTTTCCCTGATAATTGTAATGTTCAGTTGGCCAACTTCTGTCTACAAAACAAGAGTCGGGTATTTGATAAAAATTATCCACCATAATAACTCCTTTTTCGGTGAAATAGTTTACCAGAAAAGAACGGTTTTTTTCCATTAAATAAAGTAATTCTTTACCTACCAGCTTTTCAGCTTCAATTGTATTTTCTCCCAAAAGATTAAAAACTAGTTTGTAACCCCTTTTGTTTGCAATGGAAACAATTGTATTTAAGTCTTCAATTCTTTCATTATTAACAGTATCAATATTAAATGCAAAATTCTTAATATAATGACTAGCCAAAGGAAGGTTTTCTTCTGTTAAGTTAGGATTAATATCTAGCCAGGCATGCCAAGCCATAGCTGAGTCCCATTCAATAACATTGGCATAATCAAAATTTGGTATTGTGAACTTTTCATTCTTCCAAGCTAATTTCATTTGCGCATTTCTGTCCTCGTCAGATTGGTAATCATATTGTTTTAAAGAAATCATATACTTATTTAAAATTGGAAACGAGGGCTCAAGCATTAAAGCAGACTTAGCTAAGTAATTTTCGAAGGGTGCATAACGCCAATTAGCTGCAAACGACCTATAATTAAGGGTTACCACAACAAACTTCAAATTCATTTCCTTTGGAATATTTTTCAACAAAGACAAATAAGTACCTGCATGAAGCCCAGCATTATCTACAGTCGCTATTGAAATACTAGGCAGTAAACTATCTAAAGCATAACTAATTCTATGCTTAATAGAGTCACCTTCCTGAACATGAAAATTAGATGATTCTCCAAAATAAATTGCATCTGAATGAATATCAACTCCCCATAAATTTTCCAATACATCTCCATGCTGTTTTATATCTTCTTTCCAAAAAGTATATAAATAGAGTAGATTCATCGCAAACAAGAATACTACTGCTAAAATAATTCGAGTCGTTATGTATTTTACAATTTTCATTAGAATTGAAAATATATAAACGGATTCATATCAGTAGCGGAACGAGAAAGTAGTAAGAAAATTAAAACAAAGTAAATAGCACCTCTAGCCATAGAAGGAACATTATCTAAGAGTAAAGCGAAGTTCTTTTTGCGGGTAAGAACATCTAAAACTATAAACAAGCCCAATAATATAAACGGTTCGAGAGGCAGATCTATTCCTAGAATATTCCAATTTGAGGCTACCGATTTAAAATACCAGATAGCTGCATCCATATCTGGACTTCTGAAGAATACCCACAAGGCCGTAACCAAGGTAAATGTTACCCCCCATTTTACCCCTTTCCAGAAAACCTTAGTTGATGGCTTATCCCAACGAACAATCTTTTCAAATAAAACAAATAATGCATGGAAAACTCCCCAGAATATAAATGTCCATTTTGCTCCATGCCATAATCCACTGACTATAAATACAGACAATATTGCCAGCATCCATTTTAGTAAAGTACCTCTATTACCTCCTAATGGATAATAAATATAATCTCTAAACCAAGTGGTTAATGTAATGTGCCAATTTCTCCAAAACTCAGTAATGGATGAAGATAAATAAGGTGTTCTAAAATTTTCAGAGAGGTTGACATTAAACAATTTTGCGGAACCTATTGCAATCGTTGTATATCCATGAAAATCGCAGTAAATCTGAAAAGAGTAAAAAACAGATCCAATTAGTAAATTTAAACTACTAGCTCCAGCAATATCTCCATAAACTGAATCTACAAATACGCCTAAATTATCTGCAATTACCATTTTCATAAACAAGCCATACAATATTAACCTACCACCATGAGAAATATTTTGAATTACCAGCTGCGTCTTTTCTTTCAATTGCGGCATCAAATTATTATAACGTTCAATCGGGCCCGCTACTAATTGCGGAAAGAAACAAACGTACAATGCGAAATAAGACAAGTTTTTTTCTGCCTTTATTTTACCATTGTAAACATCAATTGTATAACTCATGGTTTGAAAAGTGTAAAAAGATATTCCTACTGGTAGAATAATATCCCAGGCGTCAATAGGCTGATATGAGCCTTTAACTGCCAATAGTATTTCATTAACATTCTCCAATGCAAAATTGAAGTACTTAAAAAAGAATAGAAACCCAAGGTTTGCGCAAATACTAATTCCAAGTATTAATCGCCTTGTGGACTTAGAACTCGTTCGTTCTAATGACAATCCAGCTCCATAATCAATGAAAGTTGAGAGGAGAATTAGGATAATAAATACAGGGTTCCAACTTATGTAAAAATAATAACTAGCTGCAAGAAGAATAAACACCCTGAATTTATGTCTAAACAAATAGAATACTATAAACACCAGAGGCAGAAATAATATATATTCTAATGAATTAAAAATCATTTAATACTGTTGAAAAAGGGTTTTCGTTGGCAAATGTAATCATTAATCAAAAAACTATATGAAATAACAATTTTTCAAATTCATGTGAATTTTCTAATCTTGATTTGGGGATACAAACATTAAGCTTTATCATTGTAGGCAATTAAATTTTATCAGAAATGAGCGATACAACTTTAGATATTAAATCAACTGCCCTTACACACATTCATCAACAATTAGGAGCAAAAATGGTTCCTTTTGCAGGTTACTTAATGCCTGTTCAATACGAAGGCGTTAATGCTGAACATGAAATCGTAAGAAATGATGTTGGAGTATTTGATGTTTCGCATATGGGTGAGTTTTTATTAAAAGGACCAAATGCATTGGATTTAATTCAACGTGTTACTTCTAACGATGCTTCCAAGTTATTTGATGGTAGAGCTCAATATACATGCTTACCGAACGAAACAGGCGGAATAGTTGATGATTTATTAGTTTATAGAATTTCTAACGAAGAGTATTTACTCGTTGTCAATGCTTCAAACATTGAGAAAGATTGGAATTGGATTAGTAAATACAATACGAAAGGTGTTGGTATGGAAAATATTTCTGACAACATGGCCTTATTGGCTGTACAAGGGCCTAAAGCAACGGCAGCCTTACAAAAATTAACAGATGTAAATTTAAGTGAAGTAAAATACTACCACTTTTCGAAAGGAACCTTTGCTGGAGTGGACAACGTAATTTTATCTGCGACAGGTTATACTGGTTCTGGAGGATTCGAATTATACATTCCAAATGCAGTAGCTGAAGAAGTATGGAAAAAGGTTTTTGAGGCTGGTGAAGAATTTGGCATCAAACCAATCGGACTAGCTGCAAGAGATACTTTACGATTAGAAATGGGCTATTGCCTTTATGGTAATGATATTAGTGACACCACTTCTCCTTTAGAAGCTGGCTTGGGATGGGTGACTAAATTTACGAAAGAATTTACCAACTCTGTGGCCCTGCAAGCACAAAAAGAAGCGGGTGTAACACGTAAGTTGGTCGGATTTGAATTAGTAGACAGGGGTATTCCGAGACATGATTATCCGATAGTAGACGCAAATGGAAATGAAATAGGAATTGTAACTTCAGGAACAATGGCACCTTCTTTAAAGAAAGCTATTGGCTTAGGGTATGTTACTACTGAATTTGCTTCTGAAGGAAGTGAAATATTTATTCAGGTTAGAAACAAACAATTAAAAGCGACAGTTGTAAAACCACCTTTTAAATAAGCATAAATACCACTCTATGAATAATAGAAAAAAAGTTGAAGTTTGTTTCACGCCTAACTTATACGATTTACATTCTGAAGATGCTGAAATTGTTGTTGTAATTGATGTACTGCGCGCTACTACTGCAATGTGCACTGCTTTTGATAATGGTGTAGCCAAAATGATTCCTGTTGCGACTTTAGAAGAAGCTTTCGAATACAAAAAGAAAGGTTTTATCGTTGCAGCAGAAAGAGGCGGAGAAATTGTTGAAGGTTTTGATATTGGAAACTCTCCTGCTAGCTATATGGGCAATAAATTTGAAGGTGAGACAATTGTTATAACTACCACAAATGGAACAAGAGCTATTCACACTGCACGAAATTCTCCAACCGTAGTAATTGGATCCTTCACTAATCTAGATGCTTTGAGCGAATGGTTGATTGAACAAAACAAAAACGTATTACTGCTAGGTTCTGGTTGGAAAAATAAATTTTGTTTAGAAGATACAATGTGTGCAGGAGCCTTTGTAGAAAACCTTCAAAATAGTGGTAAATTTAGATGTGAAGATGATTCTTCTGTAGCAGCTAAATTCATGTATATCCAAGCCAAGGACAATTACCTAAGCTATTTAAAAGCTTCTTCTCATCGTGTAAGACTAGCAGCATTAGATTTGAACGAGGATATAAAATATTGCCTTACTCCGAACACTTCAAGTGTGATTCCAATTTTGAAAGGAAATTATTTAGTTAAGTTGGAAAAATAATTACATCGCTGTGTAAAGAATTCCTATCAAATCTGCATCTTCTGCTAATGATCTACTATTTACGGGTAAATCCATAGAGTTATTCCCAGTGACTATTGCACCAGCACTAACATCATCTGAAAAGTAACCTTCGTTATCCGACATACTAAATTCTTCTACTACTTCTAAAGTAGCAGGTGTAGTTGCTGAAATCACCAATTTATCATCTGATATAGCAACCTTTTCTTTGTCCTTCAAAACACCCTTTTTAAACGATTCTTCGGACGCATTTAAATTATTATCATTTCTACGATAATCTAAATCCGCAGCAATAGACAAATCAGCCTCTGCGCTTTCAGCAGGCTGCGCATCATACATAGAGTCTGTTGTTGTAAGGTTATTTTCAACAGTTTCCGGATTTTCTTCAATTTCAACTTCGTTTAAAATAGCAACTTCCATTTCCTTTTCTAGGACTTCCGCAGTCGGTTCAAGATCTTTCTCCAACAAATTCTTTTCTTCAACGACTTCCTCTCTTTCTAATTTACTAACCTTTTCAGCTGCTTCTTCCGCTGTCTTAATGCCTTCATTTTGAGCCAATGTTGAATTAGTAACATCAACATTCCCATTAAAGGCTAAAGTTACAATTAGCAATACAGAAGCTGCCAATCCAACCAATTGCATACCTGGTTTTTGAAAGAGCTTTTTTTCCTTTGGAAAAAGAGATACAAATATTCCATTCAACCAATAAGCTCCGGCTGGTTGTTGCTTATGAAACTCTTTTAAAAGTGCTGCTCTAATTGCTGGATTAGGTTCTAATTCTCTATTTTCTTTAAACAAATTACTTGCTCCCATTACAACAGCTTTCATTTCATTGAATTCTTGTTCAGTCTCCACATGCTCATTAACAATAGCAAGCTCATCTGAACTCAACTCATTATACTCTCGGTTCAACAAGTAAAATTCAACATCTATTTTAGATCTATTTCTATCTTCCATCATCAGTCGTTTATATAATATACTGTACTAATTTTATTAAACACATTCCAACCATTATTGTCTTTGCAACCGGTGAAAACTCTTTCAAGTTTTTACCTAATTTTTTCAGTGTATAAAATATTCTAGACTTTACAGTTCCTTCGCTCGTTTCAAGAATTTCTGCAATGTCTTTTATACTTAAATCGTGTTTAAAACGAAGAATGAAAGTCTTTTTATGATTTTCACTCAACAACTCTAACTCTTCTTTTAATCGGTGATTAAAAATATTTTTATCATGCTCTTTATCCGGCGCAGAACTATCATGAACAATTATGTTATCATGCAAGCTATTCGAAGTTCCCTTTCTTACATCCGCTCTCCTATATTCATTCTTACACATATTATTTGCTACACTATAAATCCAAGTTTTAAAGGCTCTGCTTGGGTTATATAATTGTGGTTTATGAATAATCTTCGTGAAGATCTCTTGCATAAAATCCTCTGCTTTTTCTCTGTCTTGCCACAACATTTTATAAAAATAGTTGAGCATAGGTTTACTCCATCTATCGTAAATTTCTGAAAACGCTCGACTATTCCCCTGAATGACTTCTCTCATCAAGTTTTCGTCCGTTTCATCCGTATATGACTTCTTTACAAGTTGCATTTAAGCTTATTTCTTCGCTTCAATATATTTTTTAACTTCCATTTCTTTCCCTCCCTCATTCGCTAGTTTTAATGCCAAATTTTCAGAATTCTTAGCCTCGCTTATTTTTCCGTTATCGGAATAATGCCCACTTAAAACTAATAACGGCAAAATATAGTTGTTATTCATTTTTTTGGCTGTAGCATTTGTTACCGCCTGGTTTAACGATTCTGTATTAAACGAAAACTCCCAATTGCCTTGAAGCATAGTGACATTATCAATCGCTTTTTCACTGTACTTTAAAACTAACCCTGTTAAATACAACTTTGACTTCAAATCAATCAACGCTTTTGGGTTTATTGTAAGTGCAATATTGATGGGTCTATTGGGATTATTTTTCACTACTTCTTTTACAATAGCAACAGGTAGTTTACTTTTTATTGGATAAATATTTAACGATTTCAATTTTACCTTTTGATATTCTAAATTTTGTATTAAATCGAGGTTTAATACCGTTACATCTTTCCTCTTATTGTAAATTTCTTGCCAAATCCAAATAGGATAAGTATCATCAGATCCATTGGTAAATAAAACAGCATTTGGTTCTAGTGACATCAACACATTGTAGTTATAATCCATAACACCTTGTGCTATAATGTTACTTTCAGCAAGTTTTTTACAAAACTGATTTTTCCCTTGCTTGTTATTTGTCAACTCATAATGAGCGATAAAATCATCATACAACTCAACATTATTTGGATAAATTTCATAGGCTTTTTCAAGATGATGAAACGCTTGAGGATCTTGATTAGAATTTAAATAAGCTATATAATGATATTCATAACTTTCAGAATACATAGACTTCAAATCAGTCACTATAGCGTTAAGGTTCTTTTGTTCTTCACTAGAAATTTCTTTAGAATATTTATTTACAGCGGTTCTTTTTAGATCGATATAACTCTTTTTATAATTATCTGCACTTTGAATAGAAAATTGATCTATCCCCCATAAATCGAACGATTCAGTTTTTGCAGCCTCGGTATCTTTCTTTGCCTTTGATGCATCAACTGTCTGACCAACAATAATAGCTGGCACAAAGAAAATTAGAATTATTAGTAAACGGTTCATTACGTTGTTTTTCAATGGTTACACGTAAAGATAAATAAAGTTCATTTAGAAGTGAAAAAATAGTAACAAATTGACTTTCATTAAATTAAATTCCATCAAGTATTATCCGCTTCACATAGATTTTATATTCAATTTTTTTTATATTTACTGTTATAACATAACGCACTTTCAATTTATCTTAAATATGAAAATACTTTCTACACTTATTTTTTCTTTACTTACAACAATTTTACTTGCTCAAACAGTTAATTACCAAGTTGAGATAGTTGAATTCCGTATTAGTGGATGTGATGATGGTTTTGGGTTTGATGAAGAGCCCACGTGGAAAGCATGGGGAAGAGATGATATAAATACTGCGTTTGTTGGCGGTTCTTGTTTCCAACAAGATGCGAATGTTCCATTTACACACAGTGCTGGAAACACTCTACTAATTGCGCAAAGTGCAACCAATGCAACAACTATTGACATTAAGCTAGAGGCTTGGGAAGATGATAATATTAGTTCTGCGGATAGATGCAGTTATGACTCCGGCGATGATTGCCATGTAGACAATATATTTCCAAGTATTAATTATCAAAATGATCCACACTGTGCATGGAACGAATACGTACTAACAAGTGGAGACTTCACCGTTGTAGTCCGAATTAATTGGGAATTTACAACATTTGATGGAGGGACAAACATTATTGACTGTAGTACAACCGTTCCATTATCTTCACAAGGCAGTGGAAGCTGGTCTGTATATTCAGGAATGAGTGGAAGTTTTGGAGATGTCAATAACCCTTCAACAAATTTCTCCGGCAGCCTAGGTTCATATGTGCTGTTATGGAGCAGTCTTCCAAATTGCTTAAATGTGTATAATCCCGACACAGTAACTGTTGATTTTATATCTACTCCTGAGCCTAACATGACACTATCTTCAAATACTATTTGTGAAGGAACTGACGTTACATTCAATGCTCAAAATGGAACAATTTACGATTGGTCATTAAATACACATGGAAATGTGGTGCTAAGTGATGGTTCTGGTCAATTTGTTCTTACCCCTTCAATTGCGGATAACATAGTTTATGTCACTTCAAATAACGGAACTTGTTCAGGAACAGACAGTATTTCTTTTACTGTAAACCCATCTCCAATACCTACTATTTCAGAAAATGGTGGTGTCTTGTCGACTCAAACATACCCTGTTTATCTGTGGTATCTTAATGGCTCTCCAATACCGGGAGCTACAAATATTGACTACACTCCAACACAAGGCGGTTCGTATTATGTAGAAGTTGTAAACGCAAGTGGTTGTGCAGGACAATCGGATCCAGTAACTTTCAGTGGTGTTGGGATTGACGAATTGATTACAAACGTATCTATATACCCAAATCCAACCTCTGGAGTTTTACATATTCAATCTGAATTACCAATCGCGTTTGCAACAGTTTATAACTCAATTGGTAAAAAGATCCAAGTTAGATTAATTGACAACGAATTGGATTTATCGCAATTATCCAATGGTGTGTATATCGTCCAACTTTCGATAAATAGTCATATCATTACAAAAAGAATTATCCTTTCTAAATAAATCATAAATGAAAAGAATATTACTATTAGCAACAGCATTAGTATCCTTTGACATGCTATATTCTCAAAACGTAAATTATACGGTTGAAATTGTGGAATACTACGCAGCAGATGGATGCCCATCAGATGGATTTGGTTTTGACGAAGAAGTAACATGGAAATGCTATATGTCGGATGATGGAAGTGTTACAAACGCTGGGGGTTTTTGTGAAGCCGAGAACAACAATGTTCCTATGAACTATACTAGCCATTCCAATGTCGTTATTATTAATGAAACAAATACCCCTGCTTCTAATCTAACAGTTCAACTCGAAGCATGGGAAGATGACGACCTTTCAAATGCTCCGGGATCTGCAGATAGATGTTCCTACAATGGAGGTGGTGGCCTCAATGGTGATGATTGTTATGTGAATCAAACCTTCACACCGTTTGATTTTAGGTTGGATCCACATTGCCAATGGAACGTATATTCTTTTAATGCTGGAGATTTTCGCGTAACAATAAAAGTTAAATGGGAATATTCAGATTTCACTGCAGTTACGCCCATTACAGGGTGTGGATCTCTAGCAGAGTTAAGTGCTCAAGGAAGCGGTGAATGGAGCATTGTAACAGGTACAGGAGGATCTTTTACGAATCAATTTGACACCAATGCTGTTATGAATGGAGTTGTTGGAAATACGTATCAATTAAATTGGTCTTACCTTTCTGGATGTATCACTACTACTACTCCTCCCATAAACGTAGACGTAAATATGCTAGCGGATCCTATTCCAAGCCTAGCTACTTCCTCAAATCTTTGTGAAAATGGTAATTTAATCTTTACTGCCAACAATGGTGTTTCATATGATTGGGCTACCGGAACACAAGGAAATACGGTAAGTACGACTTCCAATGGATTAGACACAATTTTCAATGTGACTTCTGGAGACTTACCTATTTATGTAACTGTTACGGATGCAAATGGGTGTATCGCCACTGAATCTTGGTCTTCAACACTAACAGCTGGGCCTCCAGTAGACTTAGGTAATGACACAACTATCTGCGCTGGTACAACAGCTACTCTAGATGCATTTTCTGGTTTGTTTTCTTATAGTTGGAACAATGGAGAAACCGCTTCTATTATTTTCCCTTCCTCCGCAAGTGAATACATCGTTGAAGTAACAGATTTAGCCAGTGGTTGTGCTGGCTATGATACAGTTAGCGTTAGTCTTTACCCTGAATCTTTGTTATTTTTAGGTTATGACGTAGAGTTCTGTATTGGAGATACAGTAGTTCTGGATGCGCAACCAGGCTTTACATCTTACACATGGTCGGATGGATCCGCAAACCAAACAAACACTATTACGGACTTTGGGGAAATTTCAGTTACCATTGTTGATACAAATAGTTGTGTACTACAAGATACTATTAACTTCTCACCTATTTACACCTACTACTCATTATACATTGACACTACCATCTTCTTGGGTAACTCAATTACACTTGAAGGTCCAAATGGGGTTTCTCACCTGTGGAATAACGGATTAACAACACAAGACATAACCATGTCTCCAATAGATGACACCACCTACATTGTTGCGGCTTTGCAAGCTAATGGATGTTATGATGTTGCAGATGTAAATGTTTTCATAAATGAAGAACTAAACTTTTTTATCCCAAATTTATTTACACCAAATGGTGATCAAACAAACGATCTATTTTTAATGTATGGAAATGGAATTAGTCCAGATAATTTCAATTTCACTATTTTCAATAGATGGGGTGAAATTGTGTTTGAAACGACTGATGTAAACAATATGCTCTCGACTGGTTGGGATGGAACTGCAAATGGCCAACAGCAACCTGTTGGGACTTATGTTTGGGTAATGACAGGATTCCAAGAAGACAATGACAATACCCCGCTGCAATTTGCAGGAAAAAATACGGGAACCATTTTACTAAAACGATAACAAACAGAAAAACTAGATTATGAAAATTTTATCTATAACATTTATAGCGATTCTGTTTAGTTCTTTAGGAATTAGTCAGGATGCATTCTTTTCGAATTACCAATATTCAAATGCACTTACTAACCCTACACAAATGGCAATTAGTAATGACATTAATTTAACTTTGGTGCATAGAAGTCAATGGACAAATATTGTAAAGCCCTTTACTACTTCCCAATTTGAAGGGTCTTTCCCTATTTTGCAAACCAATACGAATAAAAAAATAGCTGTAATTGGATTTTCATTTGTAAATGACAGAATGGGTGAGGGAGGTTATCTTCAAACGAATCAACTGGCTTTTAATTTTGCTTATAACTTATCGCTTGGCAATAGTGACCTTGCAATTGGATCGAAATTAGGTTATTTTAATAGTTCCACGGACCTGGATGGCCTAACCACTGGTAATCAATTTAATGGAGGCTTTTACAACTCAAGCAACTCTTTGGGTGAAATAGAAATTAATCCAGTAATCCAAGGATTAGAAATATCTCCTTCTATTACCTGGTACCAAAATGATTCTTTGGGAAGAAGTCTTCACTATTTCGGAATAACCGCATTTAATGTGAATGAACCTTCTTCAGGATTTACTTCAACTGATTTGGGAAAACCTATGAGAATAGCAATAACCGGTGGTACTAATGTTATTTTCGGAACGCTGGGATTGTCTCCAAATGCTCTTTTTATGACGCAAGGCAATCAAAGTCAAGTAGTTATTGGAGCTGATATCAAGTATTTTGTTACAAACACAACTAATAATTATACTGCAATTGCATTTGGAGTATATAGTCGTTTGAAAGATGCTGGCATTATTACATTAAAGTATTTATCGGATGCTTTTGATGGTGGAATTACATATGACATCAATACATCAAACATAACGGATGGTTTGAATCAAAATACGGGTTCATTTGAAGTCTTTCTAAACTATAGAATTAAACCAAAATCAAAGATTAAGCAGTTTAACAATATTGTTGAGGTATATGACAAAAACACGAAAAAATTAATAACTGCTTCGGCAAGTTATCCAAGTAAAACGACTGGAAGTAAAGTCATGATTTTTGAAAATAAATCAAGCGATACGACTGAACTAAATCAGAAAGAAGAATACGATATTACAATAACGAGAGATGGATACGAAGATCAAGAAATTCATATTATTCAAAACACCGGCGTTGAAGTTGTGACCAAAGTATTTATGGCTCCCTCCGTAACGCTATTTGATTTAGAGATTGAGGTATTTGATAAAGAAACAAATAAACCAATTACTGCAAAAATCACATATATCGATCCGATTACCATGATTCAAACAGAATTAGGAGAAGGAGATAAGATTTCTAAGGAGTTAGAAAGCGGCATGAAGCATATCATCTCCGCAAACGCAGAGGGTTATGATAATAGTATTTTAGAAATACGATATGACAAATTTGGCACACTGAGTAAAAGTATTTATTTAAGCAAAATTAAACCCGAATTAGTTGCATCTTCACTAAAACTAATTGTATTAGATGAGACAACGAAAAAACCTATCAAATCGACAATTATGTTGGTAAACGTTACCAACGAGAGTAAACATATCAATTCACTAATCGCATTGGAAGGATTTGCTCCGGAGGGACAACCTCTTGAGGTAGGTAACAAATTTGAAATACTTGTTACTAAGGAAGGTTATTTTAATCAAACGCTAAAAGTAGAAGCAATCAAGGTTGAAAACATTGAAAGAGTTGTTTTACTATCTTCTATAGAAGTGGGTAAAAGTATTATTGTGGATGATCTTCTTTTTAAAACAGGTAAAAAGCAACTAGATACGCGTTCTTATAGAATTTTAGACCAGTTAGTTGATTTCTTAAATCAAAACCCTACAATAAAAATTGAATTACAAGGGCACACGGATAGCGATGGTTCTAAATACGCAAATCAAGACCTTTCGGAAGGAAGGGCTAAATCTGCTATTATTTATATGGAGAACAAGGGTATAGCGTCTGCTAGATTGGTTGCAAAAGGATTTGGTGAGGATAAACCTATTGCCACAAATGATAGTGCAGAAGGAAAAGCAAAAAACAGAAGAGTTGAATTGAAAATTGTTGGAAAATAAGTGAGTTTTCTGACAAAGGCAGGATTAGACTGAACTTACCTCGGAAACTGACAGCAATCAGTTAACCCGGGATCTTACCAATACACTTACAACTCTGAACTACTGAAATCATTGGATTCCTTGAGAAACTTGGATAGTTTTACAAATTTTCAAATACCACCTGAAAGGAGGTGTACTTTTGGCAAATCTATTTCCAAAAACATAAATTTACTACAGAAACATAAATGACCAATAAGCGGAAAGACAAAGAATATGAAGTTACAGAACACCAACTATTTATTTCATCTTTTAAACATTGGTTAAGATTAAAGAAAGAAAACAAAATTGCTCCTTCGAAAAAGAAAATGGCAAGAAAAATAACGGTATTCGTTATTTTATCCGCTCCATTTAGATGGTTACAATCAATACTTATTGCATCAAGATTAAAAAGGGTTTCATTTAAAGAAAACCCTCCTGTATTTGTAATAGGACATTGGAGAAGTGGCACAACACACTTACATTACCTTTTATCACAAGACAAAAGATTTGTTTACCTAGATTCTTTCCAAGCCTTCTTTTTCAGGGTAGCATTTGTATCCAAAGGCATAATGCGTCCTTTACTTTCCAAACTAATGCCTTCTACTCGACTTCAAGACAATGTAAAAATTGACGCTTACTCCCCGCAAGAGGAAGAACATCCACTGACAAATCTTACAGAGAAGAGTGGAATGCAAATATTTTTTTTCCCAAAGAATAGGTCCTATTTTGATAAGTACAATGTATTTGAAGGAACAACAGAAAAAGAAATTAAAGATTGGAAAAAAGTCTACCTCAAAATGCTGAAACAAATTTCTTTATTTCAAGGAAAGAAAAAGCAATTATTATTAAAAAACCCACACAATACAGGGCGTGTTAAAATATTACTGCAACTGTTTCCAAATGCGAAGTTTATATTTATCCATAGAAACCCATATGAAGTATATTCTTCTACAAGGTACTTATATGAAAAGGCTGTAAAGACGCAATTCTTGCAAGAATTTTCGGAAAAAGAAATAGAAGAAAGAATCATCTATTGTTATGAAAAAAGCATGCAGAAATATCTGGAGGACAAGCACCTTATCCCTGAAGAATCATTGTTCGAAATCAGTTTTAATGAATTAGAAACGCAACCGATAAACTCACTGGAAAAAATATATTCAAATTTAAATATCTCTGATTTTAATAAAAATAAAACACATTTTAAAGCCTACTTAAATACAGTGAAAAGCTACAAAAAGAATCAATTGACAGAAATACCTCCTGAAGTAAAAGATCAAATAAATACCCGCTGGAAATTTGCTTTTGAAAATTGGAAGTATGAACTAGTCGACTAATAATTCATTCTCGATATAATTACAATAGAAGACTGGATCCAATATTCGCAAAGGCTTTAACTATTCTAATCTTGGCTTAACTGCAACCAATATCTAAAATCTCGGTTATTCAAGAAACCAACAATCCTTTTGTTTTGCGCAAAATCAGAATTTAACACAACAGTTGTTGGGTAACGCAATACCCCATCAACTTCTGCCAATTCTTTGGCTAGACTATGCACACCTTTTTTTTCACTATACTGAATATACGCATATTCTTTATTTCTAAAGTTTATAGTTTCCTTTGAATCTGCATTCAATTTTACAAAATAATAATTCTTCCCCACTCTATTAACAAATCTATTTTTTGCGTAAATCTTTGACTCCATTAACTTACAATAGCTGCACCAAGGGGTTTCAATTTTTACAATTATTGGTTTTTTTTCTTTGGCAATAGAATCTTTTAAGTCCTCAAACTTAGTCCAGGACACTCCTTGGGTAAATCCAATTAATGAAATAGAAAAAAATATTATTAAAAAAATAATTTTCATTGACTTGCCTAATTTAATAATCTTTTGAAATACAAACGCACAAATCACTTTTTTAGTTCACTGTCTTAACCGGAATTTCAACTACTTTTTGTTGTTGAACTCATAACTAAGTCCTCCAAAGAAAGTTATGCCCTGGAAAGAGGAATAAATGTAGGTCGGATCAAATTCATATCCATAAGGATTTTCATTCATATCGTCCGAATCTTTATTAAAAGGATCATGAGCTCTTAAAATCGAATTTGACGGAGGCGTAAAATTTAAAAGATTCCTAACTCCACAATTTAGACGTAACCCTGATTTAAAAGACTTCGTTACTTTAATATTCTGTAAACTAAAAGGTTTTGAAAACTCATCCCTAAAATCATTCTCTACTAGTGGCAATTTCATGGGACCGTACACACTACCTGTATAATCAATACGCACTTTTAGTTTTTGGATCTGGTATGAGACTGACCAGACTCCTGTATATTTTTCCGCAAATAATTGCTGCTCCCTTATCAATAAATCGTCTGTTGTTTTATTCATCGCGAATACATCCAATATTGTTCCTCCAAAATTAATCTGCAATGGAAAATTAAATAGTATGCGTGCGTTCAATGATATCCCTTGCGAAATGGCATAACCATCCAAATTAGAATAGATTATTTGCTTGTCATTCGTTTCATAATCAGGAATTATTTTATTTGAAAAATTCGTGTGAAAAATTGAAGCATCAAATGTCATGTACATTTTATTCGTGTTGATACGTTGCACATAATTTAAATTTATGTTGTGCGACTTTTCTGGGCTAAGATCCTCTGAAACAACTACATCTCTTGCTCCAGTTAAGGCCGCATGATCTTCCGTGAATAGATTCACCACTCTAAACCCACTGCCATAACCTACTCTTATTTCATTTCTCGAAGTGGGATCAACTTTAATATTTAAACGTGGAGTAAAAATACTTCCATGTTTTAAATGATAATCATAGCGTCCCCCAATTAGAACCTTTGTCTTTTCCTTTAACGTAAAGTTATCTTGAATAAAAACCCCTGGCAAAAACCATTCATCCGGCATATTTACATAATTAGATGAATCATAAATCTCAGTAGCATATGTGTTGTCATCATAATGATTATACCGCAAAGCCAGACCAGTAAGCAAAGCATGACGTGTATTTATATTCTGATACCAAACCGCTTGACCATAGCCTATATTTTGCTTTGCTTGATAGGACAGCGTTCCGTAATAAGAATCCTGATCATGAAAACTATAGGAACCGCTAAGAATTATTCGAGGTTTTACGGGTAATTCATAATTACCAATAACTTCTATTCTATTCGTATATATGGACTCACCATAAAGGCTATCCCCCCCCCTAAAAGAATCATCCCATTTCATTTCACCTCCCCACCGATCTTCTTTCATTAGCCTAACCAAAATAGTAGCAAACCGATTGTCTTTTCTTTTAAAACTGAATTTATTAAATAAGGAAATCCTATCCTTTAAAGTGACATCAGTGAAATTATCTCCATTATTATCAATTGGTTTTATGTAGTTATAATAACTAGCTCCAAAAAGGCTGTTAACTTTACCTAACTTATACTTTACATGTCCATCCAATTGATATTCGTTCCAAGTAGTGGCAGAACTTTCGAACGCGAAATCAGAAGCGGAGGAAACATCTTTTGTAATAACATTGATTAACCCAGCAACAGCCTCGGAACCATATAGAGTTGATGCTGCTCCCTTTACTACTTCAACTCTCTCTAATAAACTACTCGGAATACCTTGTAATCCGTAAACAGTGGACAAACCTCCAACTAAAGGCATTCCATCGATAGTTACCATCGTATATGGACCCTCCATTCCATTTATATGAATATCTCCTGTATTACAAACTGCGCAGTTAATTTGAGGGCGAACACCATTAATATTTTGAGTAGCTTCAAATATACTTGGTGTCGGCACCTTTTTAAGATATTCAGCAGAATACACCTCAATTGGAATGGGACTATCTTTTTTTGATATCGAAAGCATTGTTCCACTAACTACAACCTCATCCAGTATATCTTCCAAAGTTGTTAAAACAATGTTTAAAGAAGTATCGTTATTTATTTTATAGGAAAAAAATGAATTAGAAAATCCATAGGCAGTAACAATTAAATCTACCTTCCCTTTAGTCAATTGGATAGAAAAATTCCCATCAATATCCGCTGAGACTCCAATATTCTGCTCTTTTTCATAGATGGAAGCGTAAGGAACCGACTCTCCATTTGAAGAGGTTACAACTCCACTTATTATCCTTTCTTGACCTAACAAAGAAGTGATATAAAAAACAAAAAAAAGGATGGTAATAAACCTCATTATTAGTCTAATTGTAACTTATATTTAGGCAAAACTAAATATTTTTTAAATACAAATGAATTATTTTTTATAAATTCGCAAAAAAGCCACCATGAGAACCTCATCTGAAGAAGATTATCTAAAAGCTATTTACGCATTATCCAATACTAACACAGGTGCAAGCACCAATGCTTTAGCGAATCATTTAAACATGAAGGCATCTAGTATTACAGATATGTTGAAAAAACTTTCTGATAAAGGGTGGGTCAATTATGAAAAATACAAAGGAGCTACCTTAAATATGGATGGTAAAATTATAGCGCTGAGTATTGTTCGAAAACATCGATTGTGGGAAACATTTTTAGTGAACAAACTTAATTTCAAATGGGATGAAGTACACGAAATTGCTGAACAACTAGAACACATAAAATCGAACGAATTAGTGGATCGATTGGATGACTTTCTAGGTAACCCCAAATTTGATCCACATGGAGATCCTATTCCGAATAAGGATCATGAAATAACTGACTCTAGAAAACGAAGTTATTTATCTGAAGTTGAAATAAATAGAGATGTGATTATTATTGGAGTTAAAGATTCTTCTGCGCAGTTACTGCAATACTTGGAAAAAGAAAACATGATTTTAGGAAAAAATATTATCGTATTAGAAATTCACGATTTTGACAAAAGCCTTAGGATATCAATTAACGGTAAAGAATTAAATATTTCAGAAAGAGTTGCTCAAAATGTTTTAGTTCAGACAAATTAGAAAACTATGTGGAGTTATTTAGTAGATTTTTTCATAAGTATTAATCCCATTTTAGCGGCATTAATTGCAACAACATTTACCTGGTTGGTAACTGCGGCAGGCGCTGCAATGGTATTTTTTTTTAAAACTATAAACCGAGCAGTATTGGATGGTATGCTCGGTTTTACCGGAGGCGTAATGGTTGCTGCCAGTTGCTTTGGGTTATTAGGGCCGGCAGTTGATATGTCTGCTGGCGAGGGTTTTACGCAAGTAGGTCCAGCTGTATTTGGGTTTTTATTGGGCGCTCTATTTCTATTTGGATTGGATAAAGTAATGCCGCACTTACATATTAACTTTAAAGAAACAGAAGCAGAAGGAGTTAAAACCCAATGGCATAGAACAACTTTATTGGTTCTTGCTATAACTTTACATAACATTCCTGAAGGGTTAGCTGTAGGTGTTATTTTTGGAGCTTCGATGGGAAACCCTGAACTCATTAACACGGCCATGATTTTAGGGATTGGGATCGCTATTCAAAATTTCCCAGAAGGATTTGCAGTTGCTATGCCCTTGCGCAGAGAAGGTGTTTCGAGAAGAAAAAGTTTTTGGTACGGACAACTTTCGGCTATTGTAGAACCAATTTTTGGGGTTATTGGAGCAGCGGCTGTAATCTATTTCGAACCTATACTCCCCTATGCTTTGGCCTTCGCTGCAGGAGCAATGATATATGTTGTAGTTGAGGAAGTTATTCCTGAATCGCAAAGAGATCGGTTTACCGATATTGCAACTGTAGGGTTTATGGTTGGGTTTATTTTAATGTTTGCATTAGATGTTGGACTAGGATAACCAACAATTCAACGTACATAACAATTATAAGCGCATTTGTTTTATTCGAAAAATAACAAGACCTTTCCAACATGACATTTGAAGAAATAGGTTTACACGAACTTGTATTAGAAGGACTTTCTTGTATGGGCTTTGAAAAGGCCACCCCTATTCAGGAACAAGCTATTCCAGAAGTATTAAAAGGAAGAGACATTATTGGATGTGCTCAAACAGGAACCGGAAAAACAGCGGCATTTGTACTTCCTATTTTGAATAAAATATTAGAAAAGGATTATAAAAACACAAGTACGCTAATCATTGTACCTACAAGAGAATTGGCCTTACAGATAGATCAACAAATTCAAGGATTAGCTTATTTTACAGGAGCTACTTCAATTTGTTTGTATGGAGGAGGAAAAGCGGGTGACTGGAAAGAACAAAAGAAAGCAATGGATCAAGGAGTTGATATTATTATCGCAACTCCTGGCAAATTGATTTCTCACCTTATTATGAAAAGTATAAATGTTAGCACAATCGAAAACTTGATTTTTGATGAAGCAGACAGAATGTTAGACATGGGTTTTTACGAAGACATCTGTCGTATCATATCTTTCTTGCCGGAGAAGAGACAAAACTTGATGTTTAGCGCTACAATGCCTCCTAAAATTAGAGATTTAGCAAAACGATTTCTTACCAATCCTTTTGAAGTCAGTATCGAAATATCAAAACCTTCGGAAGGTGTTTTGCAAGCTGCTTATTTAACTTTTGACAATCAAAAAACACCTTTAATTAGCTCTTTAATAAAAGGAAAAGACGAATATAAAAGTATATTAATTTTCACTTCAACAAAGCGAAAAGTAAATGATATAGTTAGGTCTTTGCGTGGAAATAATTTTGAAGTAAAGGGTATTTCTTCAGATCTAGAACAGCAAGAAAGAGAAGATGTTTTAATGGCATTTACTACTAAAAAAGTAAGAGTTTTAGTTGCTACCGATGTTATTAGTCGCGGAATTGACATAAAGGACATTAACTTAGTAATCAATTATGATGTTCCTGGAAACCCAGCCGATTATGTACATCGAATTGGAAGAACAGCTAGAGCAGATACTACTGGTGTTGCCATCACACTAATAAACCCAGACGACATGTACAAGTTTCGAAATATCGAAACGCTAATTGAAAATGAAGTACCAAAAGTTAAGCTTCCTGAAGTTTTAGGTGATGGACCAGAATGGAAGAAAACATCTTCAAAAGGAAAGAATCATAATGGAGGTAAAAAGAAGTTTCAAGGGAAGAAAAAGTTTTACGGAAAGAAAAAACATTAAACAAAAACGATATCCAGAATAACTACTCTTCCAATTTCTTCGTTTACCATATTGACAATCTTACTTTTACCCATGGAAAGTTCCTCTCGAATGACGGATGAGGTTAACTTAACATACATCCTTTTATTCTTAATATATACATCCTTAGTATACTTAGCTATTGGCGCGCCCATAACCTTCTTAAATGCATTTTCTGCTTGGTAGGAATCATGATTTTTAGACATTCCATAAGACTTAATCAATTTCTTGATAACATCTTCAATCGTTTCTTCATTGGAATTTCTCTTACTCATACAACTTTTTCCAAATCAATATTCATTGCATCACCCGCGGTTATTTTAAATGATTTAAAATCCACATTTAGTTCCTTTAATATTGCTGGCACTTTGGTTAAACTCGTATCTGTAATAAACGTCTGACCCAATTCTCCCTTTGAAATTAGCCCTAATAAAAAGTTAACCCTTGTTTCGTCCAATTTATCAAAAATATCATCCAATAATAGAATTGGAGGAAATCCTTTTTTTGATTTGATATAATTAAACTTTGCCAACTTCAATGCAATTAAAAACGACTTTTGTTGCCCTTGTGAACCAAACTTTTTTAAGGGATGGCCTGCAATTTTAAATTCTAAATCATCCTTGTGTATACCAACACTGGTATACGTTGACTTTCTATCTTTCACTATATTATTATCTAATAAAACCGCAAATTCACCTTCATTTAATGAAGATGAATAATGTAAACCTACTTCTTCACTTTTATTGGAAATATCTTGATAAAACTGATTAAAAACGGGAATAAATTCTTCCAAGAAATCTTTTCTCTTTTGATGAATGATTTTCCCCTTCTCAACTAATTGAACATCCCAAATATCTAATGCATCCATTTGAAAATTACCACTTTCTGCAAATTGTTTTAGTAAAGCATTTCTTTGCGCCATTATCTTATTGTAATGAATCAAGCTCTCCAAATAGTCTCTATCAAATTGAGAAATAATGATATCTATAAACTTCCTCCGAATGTCGCTACCATCTAAAATAAGGTTGCTATCGTAAGGCGTAATTAAAACAACAGGTAATAGTCCAACATGTTCGGCTAGACGTTTATATTGTTTTTTGTTTTTTTTAATTATTTTTTTCTGACCAATTTTAACTCCACAATAAATCTCTTGCTGTTTCTCTGCTTCCAGATCAAACCGACCTTGTAAAACAAAAAAAGGTTCATTAAACTTTACATTTTGGCTGTCTATAGAATTAAAATAACTTTTGCAGTTAGATAAGTAATAAATCGCATCTAATAAATTTGTTTTCCCCTCACCATTATTTCCTAGAAAGCAATTAACTCGATTGGAAAAATCGAAAGACGACTCTGCACAATTCTTAAAATTTAAGAGCGATAAATGGTTTAAATGCATACCACAAAATTAACTTTTATTCTCCTTTAATTTATAAAAATCTGACAAAGCATTTTAGATTTCAAATATTTACTTGATTTCCATCAAGAAATATCATGAAAAAAACTATTTTTGCGGGTCGAACAAAACATATCATGGCAGAAGAAGAAATTGAATATACAGAAGTTGAAGTAAAATCAAAGGAAAGTTTAAAGGATGCTCTTTTAAATTCCGATTCCCCAATTGCAAGAGGCGCTGGTTTCCTTGATAAAAATAAAAAACGTTTATCTATAATAGGTGGTGGTCTAGTCCTAATAACATTAGGCCTTTTCTTTTACAATCAATTTATCTATAAACCAGCTGATTTAAAATCTCAAGAAAGCTTATGGCATGGTGAATATGCATTATTAAATGAACAAAACTGGAGCGCTGCTATATCGGGCGACTCAATAGGTAATGCGGGTTTAAAGTCTGTAGCGGAAAGTTATAGTGGTTATTCTGGAGGTGATATTGCGCAATATGAATTAGGGATAGCTTATTTAAATAACGGACAATATCAAGAAGCTATAACTGCTTTAGAACAAGTTGCTTTTGAAGACGAAATGATTGCTTCAATTACATTCGGAGCTATCGGTGACGCTTACATCGAATTAGGAAATATTACTTCTGCAGCGGGGTATTACGAAAAAGCATACACTAATTCTAAGAATGATTTAACAGGACCTATATATATGTTGAAGGCTGCTTATGCCAAAGAAACAGAAAACAAATATGAAGATGCTGTAAAAATTTACCAAAAACTAATGGATGAGTATCCATTAGCTCCTGAGGTGAATAAGGCAAAAAAATATATTGAATTAGCGAAAAAAGGAAAATCTATTTACAACTTGTAATGGCTACCGCGGAAAAAAACCTATCAAATTACGATAAAGATTCAATCCCGAACGCATCTAATATGCGGTTCGGGATTGTTGTTTCTGAATGGAACGACACAATTACGAATGGACTTCTTGAAGGAGCGCTAGCTGCGTTAAAGGAAAATGGTGCTAAAGAAGAACACATTATTGTGAAGCATATGCCCGGTTCTTTTGAGTTAGCTCTTGGAGCTCAATATCTTTTGGAACATTTACAAATTGATGGTGTAATAGCATTAGGAAGTGTTGTTCAAGGAGAAACAAAACATTTTGATTTTGTATGCCATGGCGTTACGCAAGGCATTATGGATGTTAGTCTTAAATACAATAAACCCGTAATCTTTGGTGTACTTACAGACAATACGATGCAGCAAGCAATTGACCGTTCCGGAGGAAAGCATGGGAACAAAGGTATTGAATGCGCAATTGCTTGTATTAAAATGATTGCTGCCAAAGAAGAGATTACAAAACCTATGAAAAAAGTAGGATTTTAGCTTGTATCGTTCTTCAACAAGATTAAATACTTAGATTTTTTAAAATTCAAAGATCACAATTTAATTAAGTACTCTTTCGCTGGTACCAGCAACATATTTAAAAATAGAACCGATGAAATTTTATAAAAACTTATGCTTAACAATTTCCTTAATGGCATTATTAAGCAGTTGTAAAAAGGATTTTCAATGTACATGCTACGACCACTTTGAGAATGTTAATTCGAGCGATCAATATAAAGCACAAAACTTTGAGCAAGCAAAAGAAAATTGTGGAAATGAAATTAATTATGGATCTACATCTAGATGTGAACTCGAAGAAATTATTTAAGTTAGCTTCTTATCTTGAAATTCAAATTTGTTGTTTACTCCAAATATTTATTAGGTTCTTTCTGTGATTTAGACAGGTTTTCAGTAGCTATTTAATTGAAAAACAGATTACTAAATTCGACCTTTGCTTATCAAAACTCAGAATCGATTAAAAAAGAACGTAAGACATAGCAGAATTGGAAAATTACTATCTTTAAATGATAAACATATTAGATTAGTAAAAGAATAAAACGGTTCGCTAAAAATGAGTAAAAGTAGTAACGGTTCGGGTGCAAACTCGAACCGTTTTTGTGTTTAATATAAGTATATTATATGCTGGAAAGTTGACGCATATTAAACCGCTACTGCTATTATACCAAACGTTAGCAAATATAACCTGAAATAAAACAACTTATGTACTTCCTTTTATACCCTCTCCAATTAGTATTAATTATATTGGCACCTCTAAATATTTGAAAAATAATTATTACTAAAACCCTATTTGAGAAAAACCTTGTATTTGTTACCTGCAATTCTAATTGCCAAAAACTAAAAAAAATAGAATTAGATGACTAGAGAAAAAATTACGGAAGATATAATTGAAGGATATCGAAACACTATTTATCAAAGATATCAGTATCAGAATATCAAGCATCAATATGACATCCCCGAATCAATAAATGAAGAGACCGTAAATTTACTCAGGGATTACTTCCTAAATTACATTTATCCAGAATTTAATAAGCGAGCAGAATTAAACGAATCATTCAAAAGTCTAGACAATTACATTAAGCATCCCAAAAAATTATTAAGTATTCTATTGGACACCTCTAATCTAATCTTTAAATATGGAATCCATTTACCCAAAATATTAAATACTTCACTTAAAGTAATGAAATCATACCGAGCGGCAACAGGTTTTGAGAATATGCTTATCGATGAGGCCATTAAAAATAGAATAGAAGCTCCATATGACCCATCAAAAATCACAACACTTATAAAAATATTGCCTCGGAAAGAAATAGAAAAATTTATTGATACTTTCCAATCTTTATTTGAAATCTTGCAGGATAGAATTCTTATTAAAAAAATCAAAGAGATTCTTGAATATGTAATCCTTGTAATGAAAAACAAAGAAAGTCATTACTCAGCAAGCCAAATTAAGGGACTCGAAATGAGTCTTGAAATAGTAAATGTAGGTGACAAACTTTTCAATCGATTAGCAGTTGAAGACCAACGAAAATTAGTCTATTTGATTACAGAAATAGAAAAAGACGTCCTAGAAATTAATTCATAAAAGCATAAAATCAGATACATCATAAGCTATAAAAGACTCCCCACCCATAACACTTCAAGACTTTTATACTAGAACGTTGTAGCACAATTATAAAATTGATTTTTCAGGTTGTGAAAACATCAAACCATTGAAGCGATAAACTAAATATCGTTCGACTCTATAATTTTTGAAGGGGCGTCAGAATTGCACAACTCGATCATTTTAGCAGCAATGGATTTGGCTTCAACCGAACGGTATTTCTTCGGTATTAAAAATTTAAAACATTTAAAAACCGCTATTCCCAATTCTTCTCCAGTGCGCTGCTCTTTCCTGTTGCCCGCGATAAAGCTTGGCCTCAGAATATAAGTATGTTCAATATTAGCCGATAATACAGCATGCTCCATCTCCCCTTTTATTTTATTATAGGCTATAGAACTTTTTGCATTGGCCCCAATAGCAGAAACAACAGCAACCTTAGAAACTCCATTGTTTTTACAAATTTCAACAGCTTTTTCCGGAATACCCAAATCTATTTTTCGATACTGCTGATGATTCGGTGTTTTCTTTTTGGTGGTTCCTATACAAATGTAAAGTTCATCTCCAGTTAGGTCTTCTTTGAAACTCTCTAAAAATAAAAGATCCCCTATATATTCTTTCACTTTTGGATGAGAAATATCCGTTGATTTTCTTGAGAAAAGCTTGATTGTTCCATAGTTTGCATTGGAAAGAAGCTGTTCTAAAACAAGTGAGCCAGTGAGACCGGTTGCTCCTAGGAGAATGGCTGTTTTTTGCATGGGATAAAGGTAGAAAATTGAGTTGCAATTCAGCTCATGTTTTTTTATTTAGAAAAAAAAATAAAAGCCAACTATTTTAAGGTAAAATTTCACCCTAAAATCTCAGCAATATTCGGTTTAAAGTACTTAGTACTTTTTAGCACTTTTCCATCTTCGCGATAAATGGGCTGTCCATTCTCATCCAACTTACTCATATTACTTCGTTGAATCTCGGTAAAAACTTCATCTATTTTGTGCTGTAAACCATGCTTTAAAAGCGTCCCGCATAAAATGTAAAGCATATCACCACAAGCATCAGCTATTTCGATTAAATCACCATTTTGAGCTGCTTCGAGATATTCTTCATTCTCTTCTCGCATTAACTTGTAACGCAATAAATAGTCAGCTTCAGGAATTTCTGCTTTTGGTTCTTCCTCGTTACCAATTAAAAATGCTTCGTGGAATGTCTTTACATTTTCAATGCAATCTTTCAGTAATAGTTCTTTGCTCATATTATTTTAATTATAGCTTAGGATAATTATTAAAAATAAAGGTAAAGAATGTAAAAGCCAATCTTATTACATTGTTAATTACTATTTTGAATCGTTGACAATTGCTGCTAACAACTATTTCAAACCAAGCAAAAATTCTATAGTATCGATATTATCTGCATAATCCCATAATTCAGGATTTTGCGTTTTACCGAAAGGAATGTCTTTTTTGGATACAACGCACTGAATCTTTTCATCAAACTGCTTTAAATGTTCTTGAATTGAGTTAGCATCACTATAGTATTCATAGTATAGCGTACCAATCGGAGAATGCAAACTTTGATCTTCCTTCATGATTAGAAACCCATTTTCAAGCAAATCATATTGCTCCATCATAAAAACAGCTTTATGATAATCATAATTATTAGCATATTTATTATTCTCCGAAACATATTGAAAGGGGAAAAAAGCTTTGAATAAATTATCCAAATCATAACCTTTTGGCAAAAACACTTTTGTAACATTTCTACATCCCAAACCATAATATGCAAAAACATCATTTGCTAATCCAGCCAAATCTTCCTCTGATTCTTCTCCAGTAATAACAGCAACAGAAGTTCTACTTTTTCGAATAATATTAGGGTATTTACCAAAGTATTGCTCGAAATACCGTGACGTATTATTACTTCCGGTTGCAATAATTCCATCTATATCTTTTAGTTTTGTAAACACAATCTCCACTCGCTCCTTTACTGTATCATCAAAATGATTTAGCACATTCAGTAATGCAGGAAATAATTTATCATCATCACTGGATAATTTTATTTTCGATTTAAACCCAGCAACATAACAGCAAACGAAATCATGAAATCCTACTAAAGGAATATTTCCTGCCATTATAATCCCAATAACCTTATCAGAGTTATCATGTTTCAAATTATAATTCTCCAACCATTTACTTAAGTTATCTGATGTTAGCTGATTTCCCCAAGCACCTAAAGAATTCTTCACTTGTTTCTCCGTAAACCATCCATTAAAAACACGCACAGTTTTCGTCATTTCTAACAAAGCATTGTACTCATCTTCAGTCACTCCAGTATCAAACCCCTCCCAACTTTTATCTTCACTAATTGCTATTAATAATGCCCCTAGTTTCTCTAATGCGTTTACTCGATACTCTAAATTCATTTTCAATTCAAATAATGTTTACATTTGCACTTGCAAAATTATAAAGATTTTAACGATGGCGATTATAATAACCGATGAATGTATTAATTGTGGAGCTTGTGAACCAGAATGTCCTAATAATGCGATATATGAAGGTGGTGCCGAATGGAAGTTTTCTGAAGGAACATCGTTAAATGGAAAATTTAAAGGAAAAAACTCTGGTATAACTGTTGATGCTGACGCTGAACAAGAACCAGTAGACATGGATGTCTATTACATAGTTCCTGATAAATGTACTGAATGTAAGGGGTTCCATGATGAGCCCCAATGCGCTGCTGTATGCCCTGTTGATTGCTGTGTGGATGATGAAGCCAATGTTGAAACAGAAGAAGAACTATTGCTCAAGAAAGACAGTCTTCATATAGATTAACTTTCAATTGAAACTATAACATCGAAACACCGTACCTAGCAACGGTGTTTTTTTTGGATAAATTATTGTAACCTAGAAGCAAATACACGGTTATATTATAAATTATAATTTATGAAAATTTTGCTTTTCATTGGCATATTACTCTCATTTACCTTATCGGCATTGGCACAAAATGCAATTGAGAATGTTAAATCTTTGGAAGACTCGCTCGTAAATTCACTTGAAAAAATAAGAACAGCGGAAACATTAAAAGAAAAATTTGTATTGAATAACCGGTTTGAGAATACCTTAAGAAAAGCACTTCGATATGACGAAGCTTTTACTTATAAATTCGATGCCTTATCTAAGGTAATGAGCACAAAAACATCTCCTGACAATGCCTTCAGAATATTCAATTGGAATATTGAAGTTCCAGATATACAAGAACATTATTTTTTCTGCTTAATAATGAAATATGATTCACGAAAAGATGAATACATCATTATAGAGTTATATGATAAATCTAAATACACTACACGGGTTGAATATACTGTGTATAATGATAAAAAATGGTTTGGTGCTTTATATTATGAAATTATTCCTGTAAAAAAGGGAATGAATACTATATACACTTTATTGGGATGGGATGGAAACAATCGAATGTCTAACAAAAAAATTATTGAAACAATGACTTTCCAAGGGAAGGATAAAATTAAATTCGGGTTACCAATGTTTAAACTGGATGAATACACCAAAAGAAGAGTTGTTTTTCAATACAGTAAAAAAGCAACCATTTCAGTGAAGTATAAATTAATAAAAAGAAAAAAGTACATAATATTTAATCACTTATCTCCAATGTCTGGTCAATTAGCAGGCATTCCTGACTACTTGGTTCCAGATTTAAGCTTTGATGCTTTCGTTTTGGAAAATGGAAAGTGGAAGTACCTAAAAGACTTTGATGCAAGAACTGGTAAATCCCGAAATGACAAGTTTTTTATTCAACCAAAGGAAAAAATACTGCCTAAGAACTAAACTTTGCTTACTTTAATAACGTTACGTGCCCAATATACTCATGCGGTTCCTTCGAAGAACCATCTACACAAGTTACTTTCCAAACATAAACATCTTGTTGAACCATGAAGCCTTTATATGTGCCATCCCATCCTACAGATGACTGAGAAGTTTCAAAAATTAACTCTCCCCATCGGTTAAAAACCATAAACGAATATTTCAATGGATCTTCTCCTTTTACAATTGGTTTAAATTCGTTATTAATTAAGTCACTGCCACCCGGCGTGAAA